>Ga0255338_1000904_pt1 | contig 69369 bp, 56 predicted proteins | sample MeOH1_35cm_T4_19_FD_203715 | JGI IMG/M metagenome (GOLD analysis project Ga0255338, IMG submission 203715) | Sandy soil microbial communities from University of British Columbia, Vancouver, Canada - MeOH1_35cm_T4_195 | ecosystem: Engineered > Artificial ecosystem > Sand microcosm > Unclassified ... | reverse complement strand
CATGGTGTTCTGCTGGACGGGGGTGGCCGGGGCCTCCTCGGCGGGGGCGGCGGCCCGGGCGGCGGCGCGGTGGGCGCGGTAAAGGATGTAGTCCTCGGCGACCTTGTAGTGGCCGGACTTCATGAGCTCCTCCTGGACCATGTCCTGGACCTCCTCGATGTGGAGGAAGGCCTGCTTCACCTGGCGGGCGCGCTCACTGATGGCCCGGGTGATGGCGGTGGCGGGGGCGGGGTCCTTCTGCAGGGAAAGGAAGGCCTTGCGGATCGCGATCTCGATCTTGGTCTCGTTCCACGGCACGACCTGGTGGTTGCGGCGGATGAGGCGGACGGTAACCCCGTGGGTGTCGCGGGAGCCGTTGAGCTTGGAGGCGCGCTTGACGAGGAGGCTCTTGGCGACGTCGTGGGCGTTGTTGTCGACGAGGGTCTTTTCGATGAGCACGTAGAGGTCGTGGAGGGAGACGCGGAGGGGGCCGCGCTCGAGGGCTTTCTTAGTGAGGTGGGAGGCGACTTCGCGGGTAACGTCGGCGACAAAGCGCTGGTTCTTCTCGTTGAAGATGTCCTTCTCGCCCTTGGAGAGCAGAAGGTTGGAAAGGGAACGGCCAACGGTGTCGGCGACCTCGTTGAGGTCGAAACGCTCCTCGCCATGCGGGCAAAGGACCTGGATCTCGGGCACGGCGACCTCCTCGTCGCGGAGGATATCACGCCAGTTGTAGTTGGGCTTCTGGTCCTGGGGGGCTACGGTAAGTTTCTTCAGGACAAGATCTTGGGCGACGTGATTACTCATGGCAAAAAATAATGGGTGGGTGTGGGGAGGACGCGGGGCGGCTCGCTTAGAGCTCGTCGTCGCTCGCGAGGGCGAGCGCGGAGGATTTCTGGTATTCGGTGACGCGGCCCTCGAAGAAATTCTGCTCCTTCTTGATGTCCATCATCTCGGCGAGCCAGGGGAGGGGGTTCTTCACTCCCGGATTGAGCGGGGTGAGACCCACGCCCTCGAGGCGGCGGTCGGCGATGTAGTCAATGTAGGTCAGAAATTCCTCGATCGACAGCCCCACGGCGTTCACGGGCAGGCAGTCGCGGATGAAGTCCTTCTCGAGATCGATGCCCTCGGCCATGGTGCGGCGGAGCTCCTCCTTGAAGTCGTCGGTCCAGATCTCACGGTTCTCCTCGATGAGGTCCATGAACAGGTTCCGGAACAGCTCGATGTGGTTGGACTCGTCGCGGAGGGTGTAGCGGAACATCTGGCCAATGCCGGGGAACTTGTTCTGGCGGTAGAGCGAGAGGACCATGCCGAAGAGGCCGTAGAACTGGGTGCCCTCCATGCACTGGCCGAACACGAAGATGTTCTTGGCCAGCAGCTTCTTGTTGGCCGGCAGGGTCATGTCGAGGTCGCGGCGGAGGTCGCGGGAGACCTTGTTGACGAACTCGTTCTTGCGCTCGATGGACTTGATGTCCTCGAACATCGCCTCGCACTCGTGCGGGTTGATGCCGAGGGAGGAAATCATGTACAGGAGGGAGTCGGCGTGGATGTTCTCCTCGTGGGCGTGGCGGCCGAGGACGAGCTTGAGCTCGGGGGCGGTGACGATCTCGCGGACAACGTGCTGGATGTTGTCGCCGACGATACCCTCGGCGGCCGAGAAGTAGCCGATGCCCATGCGGATGATCCAGCGCTCGATGTCGGACACGTGCTTGGGGTCGCGCCACTGCTCGATGTCCTTGCCCATCGGGATGTCCTCCGGCTCCCAGTGATTGGCCTTCATCGTCTTGTACAGATCGTAGGCCCACTGGAATTTCAGGGGGAGGATGTTGAAGTAGGGAACCTGGCGGCCGTTGATGACCTTCTTGGCCGCGAAGGCGGCCTCAGCCTTGTCCTGATCGAGAACGAATGTCTTGGTGCCGACGGAAAATGATTTTTGCATGACGGAATGAGCTGCTGCGAAAGCGGATCTTTAAGGGGAAAGCGATATGTGTCCCGTGGTCTAGCGACGGTTAAAAAGTGCTGGCGAGACCAAGTTGCCAAAACTTCCTAACACGTTGTCGACCACCACAGGATGTGGATGCCCGGAACCTTGACCACAACTAATGGAAATCGGGCCATACCCCGTCAAACAGAATTCGGGCGGGTTTTGAAAATTTCCCGTTACTTTTTTTGTGGACAAGCAACTGATGGCCTCGTGTTTGGGTTTGCGGCGGAAATATTTCGCGCGGGCCGGCGATTTCTCCTCTGAAAACCGGTTGGCGCGCCCGGCGGGAGAAATGTGCAAATATTTTCTTGACGGGAGAATTGCCCATCGCGCGGAAAATAATCGCGCAAAAATATTTTCCGAAAGAAATCCGGCGCGGGAAAATTCCTGGGGAAATGGCGCATGCGCCCGGTGAGTGGACGTGCTCTGTCGGAAAATACCCTGGAGCCACGGCGACCTCGCGGTGGAGGAGAGGCTTTTCGCGGGCGAAGTCGCCCGCGCTCCAAAACCAATTCAGCAGCCATGGAGCCACGGTGCCCCCGCCGTGGAAATGGCTGACGAGTCGGCGAGGTGCGTCCCGCCACGTTGCGGCAGGCGAAATAAAAAAGGCGCCCGGGGTGAGCGGGCGCCGATATGGCCAAGAGGGAAACGGTCCGGCTTAGAACTGCACCTTTGCGCCGAGCTGGATGCGCCAACGGGACATGCCGTTGTCAATATTGAAGCCCACCGGGTCGGAGGTGTAGGTCGGACGGATCAGGCCGCCGGCCGTGTACGACGTGGAGGTCGTCAGTGTGCGGGTGCGGAACACGTCGTTGCTCAGGAAGGGGGAGATCTCCGTGAAGCCGAAGGTCTTCTTGCTGATGAACGCGCCGAAGTTGATGAAGTCCAGGAAGAGCTGAACCTTGGCATAGCCCTTGATCGGGATGTTTTGGACGAACTTCAGGTCGAGCCGGTTGACCCACGGCTCGGTGAAGGCGTTCTTCGGGGCGATGCCGCCGGCGTACTTGGACAGACCGCTCTTGTTGATGTAGGCGAAGAACGCATCCCGCTGGGTGGTGGTCATGCCCGAGAAGTCGAAGCGCGGGTCATTGGCGTCGGTCGGGACCGCGACGGTGTCGTTGAAGGAGATACCGTCACCATTCAGGTCGCTGCCGAAGACCCAGCTGTAGGGGTTGCCGGAGCGGCCCTCGTAGTAGAGTGAGGTGAGGGTCTTGTAGCCCTTGAAGAGCTCAAACTGCCGGGAGAGGCTGAGCTGGATGCGGTCCTTGATCTGGAAGTCCGCCGTGCCGACCTCAACCGTGTTCTGGTTGAAAATCACATTGCGGTTGAACTGGCCGCCGGCGGTGGTCTGGCCATTGGCCTGGGCCTCGGTGGCGCGGCCGCGGGTGTAGGCGAGGTTGAAGCCCCACTTGTTCTTCATCGGGCGGTCCCAGCTGATGCTGAAGTAGGTGGACCGACCAACGTTGGCGTTGCTCACCCGGTACATGACGGTGTAGGCGGGGAACAGGGCGTTGGCCTGGGTGGCGGGGTTGCCGGCAAAGCGCTGGCGGCCGTCGGCGCCGATGGTGGTCTTCTTCAGGTTCTCGTTGGTCGTGCGCAGGGCGGTGTCCACCACGCTCTGGACCAGCTCGACGGAGAAGGTCGAGTCGAGGAAATCGAGCTTGTGGTCGAGGGCGAGGTTTCCGCGCCAGACGGAAGGCAGGTTAATGCCATCATCATTGAAGTCGACCTCGCGGCGCAGGTTCGGGTTATCCGTGCCTGTACCGATGGGGTTGGCCGGGTCGAAATGGTCCCGCAGATAGGCGGTGTAGCTGGAGGGCAGGGGATTCGAGGAGTCCGTCGAGGACCGGGTGAAGGTGCCCACGCCGGTGTTGCCGAAGGAGTTGGAGAAGAACACCCAGGGGGAGCGGCCGAGGAAGTGACCGACGCCGCCGCGGAGCTGGGTCTTGCGCTCGGGATCGACTGCATAATTGAAGCCGACGCGGGGTGAGATCGTCTGGACGCCGTCCAGCGAGCCGTCGTTGCGGAAGCCGGTGGCGTTGAGGAAGGCCTGGTTTAGGGCGGGCCGGAGGCCGGCCTCGGCGAATTCAAAGCGCACGCCGAAGTTCATGTTCAGGCGGGAGCTGGCGTCCCACTTCGCCTGGGCGAAGATGCCGGTGGTGGCGAACTCGGAGATGTCGGCCATGGGGCGCACCGAGGGATCGATGTAATTGCGTGTGATGACGACATTCGTGTCGTTCATGAAGTCGGTCATGTTGCGGAAGGAGACCAGGCCGTAGGAACTCTGGCGGAACAGGTTGTAGAAATCGGATTGTTCGCGCTCGACGCCGGCGGTGAAGACGAAGTTCTTCCAGAAGTAGTCGCCGAGGGCGCTCATCTGCTGCGACTTGACGTTGATGACGTTGCCCTGGCGGAACTGCTCGGTGCCGACGATATAGGTGCCGTTGGTGACCGCGGTGTTGTTCAGCAGGTCGGTGCCGGAGACGCCGAAGACATAGGTCATCGGGGCGACCGTGCGGATCGGGGTCAACTGGTCGTCGGTGGAGGTCGTGTACTTGACCTCGGTCTTGAAGTCCGGGCTCCACTGGCTGAAGAGCTGGAAGTTGTAGGACTCGCCGACGCGGGTCTGGTCGTAGAAGTGGCCGTCGGAGGAGGTGGTGACGCCGCCGCCGGTGACGCCGGCGTTGCTGGAGGTGCCGCCGGCGAAGTTGCCGAACTGGGGCACGAGGCCCTCGGTCTTGGAGTAGCGGGCGCTCAGGCGGTGGTCGGCGTTGATGTTCCAGTCCACCTTGGCGAGGATTTTCTCATCCGTGAGGGTATTGGAAGTCTGGCCGGTCACGGGTTGGCCCCAGTCGATGGTCCGGCCGGCGGCCGAGGCGTACTGGGCAAAGCGGGCCAGGATGGCGGCCTCGCTCGGGGTGGCGAAGCGCGGGTCACGGCCGGCGCTGATGCTCTTGAAGTCCTCGTAGTTCAGGAAGAAGAACAGCTTGTTGCGGATGATCGGGCCGCCGAGGGTCGCGCCGATCGTGCGGCGCTCGAGCTTGGGGCTGACTTTGGCGCCGGTGAGGGTTTCCTCGCGGGCGTTGTTGCCCTGCAGGGCGATGTTCGCCAGCTGGTCGCCGCGGAAGTAGTAGTAGGCCGAGCCGTGGAATTCGTTGGTGCCGCTCTTGGTGACGGCGTTGATGGTGGCGCCGGTGAAGCCGGACAGCCGCAGGTCATAGGGCGAGATCTGCACGGAGAGCTGCTCGATGGTGTCGATCGAAAGCGGGTTGAAGAAGGCGGCGAGACCGGTGCCGTTCAGGCCGAACACGTCATTGGTCCGCGAGCCGTCGATCATGATGGAGTTGAAGCGGTTGTTCTGGCCGACGGCGGTGATCTGGGACTCCTCGCGGTCGCCAAAGGTCGAGCGGAGGGTGACGAGCGGCGAGGCGCTGATCAGGTCGGCGAAGGAACGCTCGGAAGTGGGCTTGGCGGCGAGGCGCTCGTTGCTCAGGACGATGCCCGAGCCGATCGAGGCGGCGTCGAGGTCGTTGGCCGAGCCGGTGGTCACCAGCTTCTCCAACTGGAGCACCTCGGACTTGACGGTCAGGTTGACCTCAATGTCGTTGCCCAGCTCGGTGATGATTTCGTTCGTGCCGGCCTCGGCGTCGGAGGTCTTGGCGGTCACCGTGTAGGGGCCGCCGACGGGCAGGCCGCGGAAATTGTAGCGGCCGGACTGATTGGTCGTGGCCGTGAAGGTGGCGTTGGTCGGGGTGTGGACCGCGGTCACAGTGGCCCCGGCGATGGCCAGGCCATCCGCATTGCGAATGGTCCCTGACATGCCCGAGGACACGAGTTGGGCATGTGCGTTGGGCGAAAAGATCACGGCCAGGACCGTGACGGCGCTTAGAATAAACGATTTAATGAACAGTTTTTGCATGGTGCGATGCAGGTTAGGTTTTCAGGCAAGGTGACCCGGTGTGCGATACTATGAACGCGCGGAGCGAACGCTCGGGTTGTGTCATAGTCAAGCATTCAGCCCGCCAGTTGTTCACAGATGGGAAAAGTTTCACAGCTGTAACAAAATCTAATCGCATTGGATGCACAGTCCGCTGCCGACTACTGCTTCCGGACAAAAAACGGCGACCAGAAAACAGTTTTCATCGCTCGGAATAGCCGCTCGACTCCGGGCGTGAGCACCCCCCAGCCAGCCAAGGCCCGGTCCGGCCGGGAAATGATCGTTCCAGCGGTCTGCCTCTGCCTGGCGGTGCTGGCTGCCTATCACAACAGCTTCGGGGGGCCTTTCGTCTTCGATGACGGGCCCTCGATTGTGGACAACCCTAGCCTGCGGCCGCCGTGGTCCTGGCGGCAGATACTATGGCCGTCGGTGGATGGAGGCGCCACCGTTAGCGGCCGGCCGGTCGTCAACCTGACCCTCGCCCTGAATGCCGCGCTCGGTGGGCCGGCTGTGGCGGGGTACCACGTCTTTAACCTGCTGATCCACCTGCTGTCGGGTCTGGTGTTGTTCGGGTTGGTGCGGCGGACCTTCCTGCAACCGGCACTGGCGGTAAGTCATGAGGCAACGGCGCGGAACCTGGCGCTGGCCGTGGCCTTGCTGTGGAGCCTGCATCCGTTGCAGACGGAATCGGTCACATACATCATCCAGCGAACCGAGTCCCTGGTGGGGCTGTGGTACCTGCTGACCCTTTACGCCTTTGTCCGGGGGGCGACCGGGGGAGGGCGCGGGTGGTTGGCGCTTTCCGTTGCCGCTTGCTGGCTGGGCATGGCGACCAAGGAGGTCATGGCCACGGCCCCCCTGTTGGTCCTGCTCTATGACCGGACGTTAGTGGCCGGCGGCTTCGGGGAGGCCTGGCGCCGGCAGCGGGGTTATTATCTCGGGTTGGTGGCGAGCTGGTTGCTTTTGGGACTATTGGTCGCCGGGACTGCCGGTCGGGGTGGCACGGCGGGCCTCGGGACGGGGGTTTCGTCATGGACGTATGTCCTGACGCAATGCGAGGCGATCATCCGCTACCTCGGGTTGGTGTTCTGGCCGACTCCGCTGGTTTTCGACTATGGCACGGACGTAGCCAGCGGGCTGGGGGAGGTGTGGCCGCAGGCCCTGCTGTTGCTTGGGCTCGTGGGCGTTACACTTTGGGCGCTGTGGCGGCGGCCAGTGTGGGGGTTTCTGGGTGCGGGGTTTTTCCTGATCCTGGCGCCCAGCTCGAGTGTGATCCCGGTGGCCTCGCAAACGATGGCCGAACACCGGATGTATCTGCCCTTGGTGGTCCCACTGGGGTTGATCGTGGCGGGGCTGCACCGACTGGCCGGACGTTGGGGTTATCCGGTGATCGGATTGCTGGCGGTGGGTTGCGGCTGGCTGACGGTCGCGCGCAATGCGGATTATCGCTCGGCGGAGCGGCTTTGGTCCGATACCTTGGCGAAACGCCCGGCCAATGCCCGGGCACACCACAACCTGGGGCTGGCCGAGCTGGCCTTGGGTCACGTGGATGAGGCGGCCCGCCACGTGGGCGAAGCCATTGCGCTGGCTCCCGGGTCGCCCGAACCGCATTACAGCCTCGGATTGATTCTTACCCGACAGGGCCGCATTCCCGAAGCCATTGCCAGTTATGAGAAGGTTTTCGAATACGACCCCAGGCACGCGGCGGCGCACAACAACTTGGCCAATGTCCTGTTCACGGCGGGTCGGACGACCGAGGCGGGACAGCACTACGCCGAGGCAGTGCGGTTGCAGCCGGATTTCGCCGGGGCCCGGAACAGTTATGCCAACTGGTTGCTCGAGATGGGGCGCACGACGGAGGCACTGGCCCAGTGCATAGAGGCGATCCGGCTTAAACCCGGACTGGTAGAGGCGCACTTCAATGCCGGCAATGCCTGCGCCACGCTCGGCCGGCCGGCGGAAGCGCTGATCCATTACCAGGAGGCGGCGCGGCTGGAGCCGGGTTTCGCCGAAGCACACAACAACCTGGGCAACGTGCTACTCGAAATGGACCGCGTGCCGGAGGCGATGGCGCATTACGCCGAGGCGGTGCGGTTGGCGGCGGAGTATTTCGAACCGCGGCGTAATCTCGCTTTCATCCTGTTGCAGCTGGGCCGGTCGTCGGAGGCGCGACCCCATTTGGAGACGCTGGCGCGCCTGCGACCGCAGGATGAGGAGATTGCCCGGGCCTTGGCGCGGGCGCGAGCCGAAGCGCCGTAGCCGGCAAGATTTCATCTCGCTCCTGGCGCGTTCGGTGTCTGGCTGGTGCCATGGCAAAACCGGACTGCTATTCACCGGGCGAGGAAATGGCCAACCGGCTGACCCATGCGCTGGGGGCGGCGTTCAGCGTGGCCGGACTGGTCCTCATGGTCGTCTATTCCGCCCGCTACGGCGATGTCTGGCAGGTGGTGAGCACGGCCATCTTCGGCGCCACGCTGGTGCTGCTCTACACGGCCTCGACCGTCTACCACAGTTTCCAGGACGAGCGGCTCAGCCGCGTGCTCCAGAAATTCGACCATGCCGCCATCTTCCTCCTCATCGCGGGCACCTACACGCCGTTCGTGCTGGTCACCCTGCGCGGACCGTGGGGTTGGAGTCTGTTCGGTGTCGTCTGGGGCATGGCGGCCGCCGGGGTGGCGATCAAGTTCTGGTTCGCCGGCCGGTTCACGGTGCTTTCCACGCTGATCTATATCATCATGGGCTGGCTGGTGCTGATCGCGCTCAAGCCGCTCAGTGCCGCGCTGCCCGCCGGCGGCCTGCGCCTGCTGGTGGCCGGTGGTCTCTGCTATACCGGCGGGGCGGTCTTCTATCTCTGGCGCCAGCTGCCTTACAACCATGCCATCTGGCACCTGTTTGTGTTGGGCGGGAGCGTATGCCACTGGGCCTCGGTGTTTTGGTATGTGGTCCCGGGGGCTGAATAACCCCGGGGGAGGGCGATTTTGACGATAAGTTGGCGTCGCGGTGGTTGCCAACCGCCCCCGAAAACATCAAAAGAGGGGCCATGAAAATCGCGATCATCGGGGCGGGCAATGTGGGCGGGGCGCTCGGCAAAGCCTGGGCGAAAGCGGGGCACTACATCATATTCGGGGTGCGCAATCCTGGCCACGGCAAGACCCAGCCGCCGCTGGAGGAGATCGGGGTGGGGGCGACGGCCATGGCCCTGCCCGACGCGGCGCGCGGCAGCGAGATCATCGTGCTCGCCACGCCCTGGCCGGCGGTGCCCGACGTCATCAAGGCGCTGGGCGACCTCAACGGCAAGGTGCTGATCGATTGCACGAACCCCCTCTCTCTCGGGGGCGACGGCAGCCTCAGCCTCTCGCTGGGCTCATCCACCTCGGGCGCCGAGGAGATCGCGCGGCTGGCGGTCGGGGCCCGCGTGGTGAAGGCCTTCAATACCTACGGCTTTGAAAATTTCGCGGACTCCAGATACCCCGGCTACGGCGACCTGAAGCCGGCCATGTTCCTCTGCAGCGACGACGATGCCGCCAAGGAGATCACGGAAACGCTGGCCAAGGACATCGGGTTTGAACCGGTGGACACAGGCGGGCTGGGCATGGCGCGCAGCCTCGAGCCGCTGGCGCTGTTGTGGATCCGCCTCGCCATGCGGCGCGGTCGCAATCCGAATTTCACCTGGGGCATGCTGAAGCGTTGAGCGCTTTGCGCTCAACGCAGTTGAGGGATGAGAGCGGAGGGTTGAGGGACAGACGCAGTTGCATGATTGTGGTCTCTCAACTCTAAACTCCCAGCGCTCAACCAGATCATGCTGATCGCCCTGCACAAACCCTACGGCGTCCTCTCCCAGTTCACGCCCGAGCCCGGTTCCCGCTGGCGCACGCTGGCTGATTTCAAGCTTCCGCCCGGCGTCTACGCCCTGGGCCGGCTCGACGCCGATTCCGAGGGCCTGCTGCTGTTCTCCGACGAGCCAGGCCTGAACTCTCGCCTGCTCGACCCGGAGGCCGCGCACCGGCGCGAATACTGGGTGCAGGTGGAAGGCGTGCCCGATGCGGCTTCGCTCAGGCGTCTGGCCGCCGGGGTAAAAATCGGCAACGACACCACCCGGCCCTGCACCGCGCGCCGGCTGGATTCCGCGCCGGCGCTTCCGCCGCGCCTTCCGCCGATCCGCGTAAGGCAATCGGTGCCTGACAGCTGGCTGGCGCTGGAGCTCACCGAGGGCAAAAACCGGCAGGTGCGCCGCATGACGGCCGCCGTCGGGCATCCGACCCTGCGCCTGGTCCGCGTGCGCATCGGGCAATTGCAGCCCGCGGACCTCGTCCCGGGCCGGTGGCGCGAGCTTACTGCAGCGGAGCGCGCGGCGGTGTTCGCCTGAGCCGGCAGGAACGGAACACGACGCTGGGTCGCGCTCAGCGTTTCGCATCCACTCCCAGCCGTCCGACCAATTCGTCCACGATGGCGGAGAGCGGTTTGTTGGTGGGCACCTTGGCGCTGAACTTGACCGTGGCGTAGTTCTGGCTGGTTTTCTGGTCGCGCACCGTGAGCTGCAGGAAGACCAGGCGGTCACCAAAATCCCAGGCCCAGTGGTCCTGGTAGGTGACGATCGCCTGGGTTTCATCGGGCATCATCGTCAACGGGCCGGTCTCGGCGGCGAGGCCCCGGGCGAGGAGCGCGCCGGCGATCTGGTGGTCGAGGGCGTGGTTGTCGTTCGCGTTGCTCTGGACAAAGTAGCGTTGCACCCCCGCGAGGCTGCGACCCCGCTCCACCTTGGCCTCATAGGTGGTGCAGCCGGCCAGCAGACCAAGGAGCAGCAGGGCCGGGAACAGGAGCAGGCGGTTCATCGGGCAGTTCATCCCAAGGTTGCCCCCAAGACTCAACCGCTATTCCTCCTTGGCTCAGAGCGTCGCGAAGATGGCCCGCAGGTCAGACGGGAAAATCGGCTTGGGCAGGATGTAGTCCACCTTGTACCGGCGGTAGCTGGCATCCACGGCACTGCTCAGCTCCGAGCTGAAGACGATGATCCGGCCGGGAAAATTCATCTGGCGCAGCTCGGCGACCAATTGGAGTCCGCTGATGGTGGGCATGTGGTGGTCGGTGATGACCACGTCGTAGGCCGTCATATCCTTTTTGATCAGATCGAGCGCCAGATTACCGTCCGCCACCGAGTCCACCTTGTGGCCGTCACGGCCGAGCACGATGATCAGGAGCTGCCGGAGCTCGCGCATGTCATCACAGTAGAGGACACGCATCGATTTCCGGGGACGGGCGGCGGTGTCATGTGATGTGATTGATGAAGTCATCCCTTCTCTGTCCAAGCAGTTGACAGATAACGTGCCGTTTGTCGCCTGTGCATCTGTCAAAAAACTTTACAAATTTTAACGTCCCAGTGGCGCGCCCTCGAGACCGCGCCGGGCCAGAAAATACCGGATGTCCGGGTCGGAGCCGGTGAAGTCGCGGAACAGGTCGAGGGCCTCGCGGCTACCGCCCCGGGACAGCAGTGCCGAACGGAACCGGTCGCCGTTGGCGCGGGTGAGGCCGCCATGGGCCTTGATCCACTCGACGGTTTGCGCATCCAACACTTCGCTCCAGAAATAGGAATAGTAGCCCGCCGAGTAGTCCCCGCCGAAGACATGGGAGAAATAGGTGCTGCGGTAGCGCGGCGGCACGGGGGCGAAGTCCAGCCCGGTCCGGTGCAGGGCGGCGGCCTCGAATTCCGCGACCTGGCCGGAGGCGGGCACCTCCCCGGGCTTCAGCTGGTGCCAGGCCTGGTCGAGGATGTTGACCGCGAGGCTCTCGGTGGTCTTGAAGCCCTGGTTGAACTTCGCGGCGGCCGCGATCTTGTCGAGCAACGCCGTGGGGATCGGTTCGCCGGTCCGGTAGTGCTTGGCGTAGTTTTTCAACACCTCGGGCCAGATGCGCCACATCTCGTTCACCTGCGACGGGAACTCGACGAAGTCGCGCGGCACGCTGGTGCCGGCGAATTTTGGGTAGCGTGTGGCTGAGAACATGCCATGCAGCGCATGGCCGAACTCGTGGAAGATCGTCCGCACCTCCTCGTGGGTGAGGAGGGTGGGCTCGCCTGCGGGGGGCGGGGGGAGGTTCAGGTGGTTGCCGATGACGGGTTTGGTCCCGGTGAGCCCGTTCTGGGGCACGTAAGCCTCCATCCAGGCGCCGCCGCGCTTGTTAGGGCGGGCGTAGAAGTCGCCGAGGAAGAGCGCGAGGGGCGAGCCGTCCTCGTTGAACACCTCGTAGACGACCATGTCGGGACTGTAGCCCTTGAGATCGGGGCGCGCCTTGAAGGTGATCCCATAGAGCCGGGTGGCGGCGTAGAACACGCCGTCCTCGAGCACGTGCTTGAGCTCATAGTAGGGGCGCAGCTCGTTTTCGTCAAAGTCGTAGCGGGCCTGGCGGACCTTCTCGGCGTTCAGCGCCCAGTCGCAGGCGGCGAGTTGATAGCCGCCGCCGTCGGCATCGATGAGCGCCTGCATGTCCGCGGCCTCGCGCCGGGCATTGGCCACGGCGGGCGGGGCCAGCTGGGCGAGCAGCCGGTTGACCGCGTCCACGGTGCGGGCGGTCTGATCCTCGAGCTGGTAGGCGGCGTGGCTGGCGTAGCCAAGGAGCGCGGCGCGCTCGGCGCGGAGCCGGGCGACACGGGTGACGACACCGCGGTTGTCAAACTCGCCCCCGCGGCTGCCCCGGGCGAGCGAGGCGGCCATGACCCGTTCCCGGATCGCGCGGTTCCGGAGCGAGGCCAATGGCGGCTGGCCGCTGGTGTTGGCGAGGCGGAGCAGGAATTTCCCGTCGTGGCCCACGGCCCGGGCGGCGCTGGCGGCGGCGGCGATCGCCGCGTCGCCGAGGCTGGCAAGTTCCTCGCGCGTGTCGACGAGGACGGCGGAGGCGTTGGTTTCCTTGAGGAGGTTCTGCTTGAATTGCGTGGCCAGCACGGCGAGCTCGGCGTTCATGGCCTTGAGGACCGTCTGGTCCGCTGCGGACAGCAGGGCGCCGGCGCGGACAAATTCCTGATAGTAGCGCTCGAGCAGGCGGGCCGACTCGGGGTCGAGCCCGAGGGTCTCGCGCCGGTCATGGAGGTTTTTCACGCGGTCGAACAGGGCCGCGTTGAGCAGGATCGCATCCTTGTGCGCCGCGAAGCGCGGGGAAAGTTCGCTGTCCAGCCGGTCGAGCACCGGGTTGGTGAGCGCCGCGGTCAGGATCTCGAAGGCGATCTTGACCCGGTGATACAGTTCACCGCTGCGCTCGAGGGCGAGGATGGTGTTGTCGAAGTCAGGCTGGGCGGGATTGGCGGCGATGGCCGCGACCTCCGAGAGGTTTTCCGCCATGCCCAGCTCAAAGGCGGGGAGAAAATGACTGTCCTTGATCTGCTCGAAGGGGGGCAACTGATAAGGCAGCGGGCTGCGCGTGAGCAGGGGATTGGCGGCGTCTGGCGCGGCCGGGCAGCCGGATACGAGGACAACGGCGGCGCCCACGGCGCCAAGTGATCGGGAACGAAGCAGGGAGCGGATGATGCGCATGGGAGATTTTCCCCCGAGCTCAGATTCTCCCCCCGCCCTTGGCAAGGGTCATCAACCACCCGCGGGATCAACCCGGTCCGGACACGGGCACGGCGGAAAACAATTCGACCAGGGTCTGGCGCAGGACCGAGGGCAGGACCGGCTTGGGCAGGACGCGATCCACGTGCATCGCCATGTAGGCATTGGTCACCTCCTGACTCAGCTCGGAGCTGAAGACGAGGATCTTGCCGGGGAAGTGGAGCTGGCGGACATTTTCCACCAATTCCAATCCGTTCATCTCCGGCATGTGGTGGTCGGTGATCAGCAGGTCGTAGGCGGTGAGGTCCTGGCTCAGGCGGTTGAGGGCGAGCCGGCCGTTTTCAAAGGTGTCGAGGCGGTGCCCCTCGCGGCTCAGGACCATCTGCATGAGCTCACGCAGCTGCTGCAGATCGTCCGCGTAAATAATGCGCAGCGGCCGGCCCGTCGACGGCTTTGAAATCGAATCAGGCATGGGGGCGAGGGGGGAGCTACCGTTCATGACAGACCTTGAGTCGCTGAATTGCGAACATTGTTCTGCGAAAATCTTCTGAATCCAGCCGGCCATCGGTCCTGGGCAACCGGCCACATGAACCCACGGGGATTTTTTGCTGTCGCATCCGGCAGCATCCGCACCTGTCATGAAAAAATCCTTCCTTATCTTGCTGCTGGGCATCCTGATCGGGGCCCTCGGCTGGCGTTACTATCAGCGAACCTATCATCCAACCCTGGCCCAGCGCACCGGCGACCTGGTTGATCGCACCAAGGAAACCGCCGCGGGAACCACGCAATCGGCCGCCACCACCGCCAAGGAATTGGGCGGACAGCTGGGAGACGCCGGCATCATCGCGCTCATCAAGGGAAAATACATGATGGACCGTGACCTGTCCGCGCTGTCCATCACCGTCGAGTGCACCAACGGGCAGGTCACCCTCAAGGGCAGCGTCAGCGCGCCCGAGCTCATGCAGCGCGCGGCCGACATTGCCCGCCAGACCAAGGGCGTGACCGGCGTGACCACGCACCTGGCGGTGAAAAACTGACCTGCGTTCAGCGGCCGAGGTGCGCGCGCAGGAAGGCGTCGATCTGGTGCAGGCTGGCCGCGGAGGTGAAGGCGGGGCCGCCGTGGCCGGAGCCGCGCAGCACTTCGAATTGGACGGGCAGGCCAAGCTGGCGATACGCGGCGGCCAGCTCGCGGGACTGTTCAAACGGCATTTGCGGGTCTTGGTCGCCATGCGCCAGGTAGAGCGGGGGATCATGGGCATCGAGCTGAAAGACCGGGCTCGCGAGCCGGGCCAGTTCGGGCAAGGCGTCGGGTTGCCCGCCGAGCAGGAGGTCGAGCGCCGGCACCCGCACGTCGAGGCCGTGCGCCGTGGATTGTGCCAGGATCGTCGTCAGGTCGCTCGCCCCATAGAGATCGACGATAGCCTGCACATCCGAAGCGACACCTGGGTGGTTGCCCACCGAGCCCTCCAGGCCGGCATGGCCGTTGGTGACGCCGACAAGGGCGGCGAGATGTCCGCCGGCTGAGGATCCCGCGATGACGAACTTGTCAGCGGGATAGCCGTAGGTGGCGGCCGCGGCGCGGAGGAAGCGGATTGCGGCCTTGATGTCGTGGATCTGCGCGGGGAAGCGCGCGGTGGTCGACAGGCGGTAGTCCACGCTGGCGACGGCCCAGCCGAGCGCCGTCAGGCCCTGCAAGTCCACCCCCGTGCGCGAACCGCCGCGCCAGGCCCCGCCATGCACCCAGACGATCAGCCCCGCGGCCGGGCCGTCGGGTTGGTAGAGGTCGAGCTTCAGCTCGGTGTCATTCACCCGGGCAAACGTGACGTCGCGGACGACCGGTCCCGCGTGGATGGTGGCGGCCAGACCCAGGCTGAACAGGAGCGGCAGGGCCCTCATCGCCTCACTTCCGGGTGTCGAGCAAGGCCATCATCTGCTCGGGGTAACGGGTGCCCGCGACGGCTTCAGCGGGGAAGACCTTTTCAATCTCGGCGAGCTCGGCGACGGACAACTTCACGTGGAGGGCGCCGACGTTTTCATCGAAATTGCTGATGCGCCGCGTGCCGGGGATCGGGATGATGTCGGGGCCCTGCGTCAGCACCCAGGCGAGGGCGAGCTGGCTGGCCGTGCAGCCCTTGCGGGCGGCCATGGCCTGGATGCTGGCGACCAGCGCGAGATTGCGGGCGAAATTCTCGCCCTGGAAACGCGGCTGGCTGCGCCGCTGGTCGTCGGGGGCGAAATCATTCACGCTCTTGAACTGCCCGGTGAGGAAGCCGCGGCCGAGCGGGCTGTAGGGCACGAAGGCGATGCCGAGCTCGCGGCACGCGGCGAGCACCTTGCCCTCCACGTCGCGGGACCAAAGCGAATACTCGCTTTGGAGCGCCGCGATCGGGTGCACGGCCGACGCGCGCCGTAGGCTGTCCGCCCCGGCCTCCGAGAGCCCGAGGTGGCGCACCTTGCCGGCCTGCACGAGTCCGGCCATGGCGCCGACCGTCTCCTCGATGGGGACGCTCGCGTCGATGCGGTGTGCATAATAAAGGTCGATCACATCGGTGCCCAGCCGCCGCAGGCTGGCTTCGCAGGCGGCCCGCACATACTCGGGCCGGCCGTTGACCACGCGCTTGCCCGGGTCGGCCCGGTCGCGCACGAAGCCGAACTTGGTGGCGAGGAACACCTCGCGGCGGCGCGTCGCAAGCAGTTTGCCGAGCAGCACCTCGTTGTCGCCGAAGCCGTACATGTCGGCCGTGTCGAGGAAGTTGACGCCCCGGTCGAGTGCGTGATTCAGCGTGGCGAGCGACTGTGCCTCGTCCCGCGGGCCGTAGAAGTCCGACATGCCCATGCAGCCGAGGCCCAGCGCGGGGACGAGTGGGCCGTTTTTTCCCAAGGCGCGTTTTTCCATGCGCGGGAAGCTAGCCAGCTTGCCGCCAAAGTAAATCGCGCGCCCTGTCACCGGCGCAATTTGTCCAGCCGCTCCTGCAGGCCGGGGAAGCCGGGGTCCATGCGCAGCGCCTCCGCCCACTGCCGGGCGGCCTCGTCGGGGCGGCCGGTCAGGGCGAGCATGTAGCCCAGCCCGGCGTGCGCCTCGGCATTGTCGGGCTGCAGGGCGATCATCCGGGCGTAAGCATCGGCCGCGCCGGCAAAATCCTTCCGGCGGGCCCGCACCTCGGCCAGCGCCCGGAACACCGCGGCGGCCTCGGGGGCCAGTTCGGCGGCGCGGACCTGCTCGGCCTCGGCCTCCTCGAGCCGGCCCAGCTGCTGGAGCAGAAGCCCGCGGAGATAATGACCGCGCATATATCGGGGGTTCATCGCGGTCATCCGGGCGTAGCTGTCCACGGCCTCGGCCAGGCGTCCGGTCTGACCTTGGACATTGGCGAGGGTGAGCCAGGCCCAGTGGTTGGTCGGCGAGAGCTCGAGGGCGCGGCGGGCGTGTTGCTCGGCGGCGGCGAGCGCGCCGGATTCATGATAGGTGTAACCGAGGAAGGCCTCGGCATGGGAGCTCGCCGGATCCACGGCGAGCGCCCGCTGGTACAACGTCTCCGAGTCACGCCAGAACTGCTGTTGCCACCAGGTCAGCCCGGCGCAGACCGCGAGGACCAGCGCGGCGCAGCCGGCCTGCACCCGGACTGGAACCGGCAGGAGCCGCAGGGTCCAGAGCCCGGCCAGTTGGACACCGAGGATGGGCAGGTAAGTGTAGCGGTCGGCCATGGCCTGCAGCCCGACCTGCAGCAGGCCTAGCGAGGGGAGGAGCATGGCGAGAAACCAGAGCCAGCCGGTCAGCGCCCACGGCTGGCGATCGCGTCCCCGCCACACGAGCATGGTCAGCAGCAGCCCGAGAATGACGGCACCCGCCACCGCCGCGGCCGGCCACCGGCCCGGATGCTCGTAGAAAAACGCGAGGTCGGCCGGCCACAGGGATTTTCCGAGGTAGCGCGACACCGACACGGCGGCGTTGCCGAGCCGGTCGCCCAGCGGCACGGAGAGGGCGAAGGCGTTGCTCGCGACCTGCATTCGGATGGTGACGACGGCGATCACCCCGGAGAGGACGAGGAACGGCAGTTTCTCCCCCAGCACGCAGCGGTGCGCCGACCACCAGCCGGCCGCGGGACGGAGGGAGAGCCGGCCCAGCGGCCAGAAATCCAGGGCGAGCAGCACGAGCGGCAGCGTGACCAGCGAGGGCTTGCACATCAGGCCGCCAAGGAACAGGGCCAGCGTGAGCGCATAGACGCGGCCGGCGGGCCGGACGGCCCGGAACCGTTCACCGTAATTCGCGTAAGCCAGCAGGGTGAGCAAAAAGAAGCAGCCGCTCATGACATCCTTGCGCTCGGTGACCCACACGACCGATTCGACCCGCAGCGGGTGCCACGCAAAGAGCGCGGCGGAGAAGAATGCCAGCCACCCCGTGCTGGTGAGCCGGCGCAGGAGCAGGAACGCGAGCACGGCGTTCGCGGCATGCCAGAGTACGCTGATCGCGCGGTGGCCGGTGGCGTTGGCGCCGAACGCCTGCCAGTCGAGCATGTGGGACAGCCACGTGAGCGGGTGCCAGTAGTCGGATTTTCCGGTGAAGGCCCAGACGACACCGTCCCAGGTCAGCCCGGCGCGGACATGCGGATTGTTGGTCAGGTAGGTCGGGTCATCGTAGTTGATGAAAGGGTAGCTCAGCGATCGCGAGAAGAGCAGGATTGTGCCGGCGAACAACACGGCCCCCGCGATCCACGCGGGCGGAGTCGGTCGGGGAGTGACCGGGGATGAGGGCACACGTCCACTGTAGGTTGCCGGGTTGAGGGGCTGTCCAGTCGGGAATTGCGCTGCGGATGCGCGGATGTCATTTACAGGGGAAATTCCCCCATGAAATCCCTTCGCCTGTTTCTCGCCCTCACCGGCGCACTCCTGGCCGGTCTGCTGCCCGCCCAGACCGAGCTGAAACCGTCCGCCAACCTCGTGACCGAGGGCATCCCGCCGGTGCCGGGCTCGCTGGCCGGTGAGGTCAGGCGCTACACGGAGGCGCGCAGCGCCTCGTTCGCCAGCTGGCACCCGGAGCGGCAGGAGATGATCATCAGCACGCGCTTCGGCAACACCGCGCAACTGCACAAGGTGGTCGCTCCGCTCGGGGCGCGCACCCAACTGACCTTCTTCGAGGAACCGGTCGCAGGCGCGAATTATGATCCGGTCAAGGGCGGGTTCTTCCTCTTCACGCGGGACCAGGGCGGCAACGAGTTTCGCCAGCTTTACCGCTACGACCTGGCCGACGGGGCCGTCACGCTCCTGAGCGACGGCGGGCGCAGCCAGAACAGCGGGGGCAACTGGAGCACCAAGGGCGACCGGATCGCCTACAGCTCAACCCGGCGCAATGGCGCCGACCGCGACATCTATGTCATGGATCCGCGCCAGCCCGGCACGGATCGCCGGCTGGCTGAGCTCGCTGGCGGCGGCTGGGGTGTCACCGACTGGGCGCCGGATGATAAGTCGCTCCTGCTGGCCGAATACATCTCGGTGACCGAGTCCCACCTCTGGCTGCTGGATGCCGCCACCGGGGTGAAGACCGAGTTCACGCCCCGGAGCGAGCGCAGCGTGGCCTACGGCGGGGCGGTGTTCAGCCCGGATGGCCGTGGCGTGTATGTCACCACCGACCGCGATTTCGAATTCAAGCGGATGGCCTACGTGGACCGCGCAAACAAGACCTTCACCTACCTGACGACCGGGCTGAAGGCCGACGTCGAGGAGTTTGATCTTTCGGATGATGGCCGGAGGGTGGCCTTCACCACCAACGAGGACGGGCTGAACCGTGTCTACCTGATGGACACGACCACCCGCGAATATCGGGCGGTCGCCGGCCTGCCCGTCGCCACCATTGGCGGCCTGGCGTGGCACAAGGACAACCGTCACCTCGCGCTGACGATCAATTCACCGCGCTCGGCGTCGGATGTCTTCGTCCTCGACGCGACAGCGGGCACGGTCACGCGGTGGACGGAAAGCGAATTGGGCGGGCTGGTGGCGGCCAACCTCAGCGAGGCCGAACTGGTGCGCTGGAAGAGCTTCGATGGCCTCGAGATTTCCGGCTTCCTCTACCGCCCGCCGGCGAAATTCACCGGCAAGCGGCCGGTCATCATCAACATCCATGGCGGTCCCGAGGGCCAGTCGCAGCCCGGCTTCCTCGGCCGGAACAATTACTACCTGAACGAGCTCGGGGTGGCCATGATCTTCTCCAATGTCCGCGGCTCGACGGGCTTCGGCAAGACCTTCGTCTCCCTCGACAACGGGCCGAAGCGTGAAGACTCGGTGCGGGACATCGGCGCCCTGCTCGACTGGATCGCCGCGCAGCCCAGCCTGGATGCATCGCGCGTGATGATCACCGGCGGCAGCTATGGCGGCTACATGACGCTGGCCTGCGCGTTCCACTTCAACGACCGGATCCGCTGCTCGGTCGACGTCGTCGGCATCAGCAATTTCATCTCGTTCCTCGAGAACACGGAAAGCTACCGCCGGGATCTCCGGCGCGTGGAATATGGCGATGAGCGCGATCCGGCCATGCGCGCGGTGTTTCAACAGATCGCGCCGCTGGCCCACGCGAAGGAGATCACCAAGCCGCTCTTCATCGTGCAGGGGACGAACGACCCCCGCGTGCCGCGGACCGAGGCCGTGCAGATGTTCGAGACCGTGCGAAGCAACGGCGGTCCCGTCTGGTATCTGGAAGCCAAGGACGAGGGCCACGGCTTCCGCAAGAAAGCCAACGCCGACTACCAGTTTTATGCCACGGTGATGTTCGTCCGCGAGCACCTGCTGAAGTAGTGGCGTCGGGGCCGCCGTCTCCCGGCTTGGCAAGCCCGGGTGGGGGTGTTCCACTCGGCCCATGCGACTACCCCTCTGCGCTCTCGCGGCCGCCGCTTTCGTCCACCTTCACGCCGCGGCCGGTCGCGACTGGCCGGTCTACCTCGGGGACAAGTCGGCGAGCCATTACTCGACCCTCAGCCAGATCACGCCGGCCAACGTGGCCAGGTTGGAAATGGCGTGGACGTTCAATACCGGCGACGCGCGCGAGGGTTCGACGCAGATGCAGTGTAACCCGCTCATCATCGGCGGCGTGCTCTATGCAACCACGCCGCAGTCGAAGGTGGTGGCGCTCGAGGCGGCGACCGGCCGGGAGCTCTGGCGCTTTGCGCCACTCGAGCCAAACGGGCTCAACCGCGGGCTCGTCTACTGGTCCGAGGGCAGCGACCGGCGGATTCTCTTTGGCAACGGGCAGTGGCTGCACGCCCTCGATGCCGCGACCGGCAAGCTGATCGAGGCCTTCGGCGACCACGGCCGCGTGGACCTCTCCCAAGGCCTCGGCCGGGACGTCACGGGCCTGGCGATCCAGGCCAACACGCCCGGCGTGGTCTTTCGCAACCTGCTCATCATGGGCATGCGGGTGGGCGAGGGGCCGGCCCCCGCCGCCCCCGGTCACATCCGCGCCTTCGACGTGCGCACCGGGAAACTCGTGTGGCGCTTCAACACCATTCCCCAACCCGGCGAACCCGGTCATGAAACCTGGCCGGCCGATGCCTGGCAGCGGGTGGGCGGGGCGAATGTCTGGACGGGCCTGACGCTCGACGAGGAGCGCGGCCTGGTGTTCTGCCCGGTGGGGTCGGCCACCTTCGATTTCTGGGGCGGCGATCGGCACGGCGACAACCTCTACGCCAACTGCCTGCTGGTGCTCGATGCCGCGACGGGGACGAGGAAGTGGCACTATCAGTTTGTCCGGCACGACATCTGGGACCGCGACCCGCCGGCCCCGCCCACACTCCTCACGCTCCGCCGTGACGGGAAGGACATTCCCGCCGTGGCGCAGACCACCAAGTCGGGCCATGTATTTGTCTTTAACCGCGAGACCGGCGAGCCGTTGTTTCCCATCGAGGAAGTCGCCGTGCCGTCGTCGGACCTCGCCGGCGAACTGGCGGCGATGTCGCAACCACTGCCGGTGAAACCCGCGGCGTTTGCCCGCCAGCTATTCACCGCGGAGGAAATCACCAACCGCAGCCCCGCGGCCCACCGGGCGGTGATGGAGCGGTTCGCCCGCCTGCGGCCCCACACACTTTTCGCGCCGCCGAGCAAGGAGGGCACGATCATCTTCCCCGGCTTCGACGGGGGCGCGGAGTGGGGCGGGGCGGCGGCCGATCCGTCGGGCGTGCTTTATGTGAACAGCAACGAGATGCCGTGGATCCTCTCCATGATCGAGACCGGCGGGGCCACCTCGCTCGGCCAGCAGGTCTTCATGCAGAACTGCGTCGGCTGCCACGGTATCGACCGCGCCGGCAACAAGGCGGCCAACATTCCCTCGCTGCTCGATGTCGCCCAGCGCCTCACCCGCGAGCAGGCCTTCGAGGTCATCACCAAGGGCCGGGCCGTGATGCCCGTCTGGGGCTTTCTCCCAGAAAACCAGCGGAAGGCCGTCGTGGCCTATTTGTTTGGTGACAAGGACCAGCCCGCGGAAGGTCGCGCGCCGGCTCCCGCCTGGGTGACCTGGATGCCCGACAAGAACACCGGCGGGGTGCCACCGCCGCCCTTCACTCATACCGGCTACAACCGCTTCCTCGATCCCGACGGCTACCCGGCGGTCAAGCCGCCGTGGGGCACTCTCAACGCGATCAACCTCAACACGGGCGACTATCTCTGGCGCGTGCCGCTCGGCGAATATCCCGAGCTGATGGCCCAGGGCCTGCCACCCACCGGCACGGAGAACTACGGCGGCCCGCTCGTCACGGCCGGCGGCGTGCTCTTCATCGGCGCGAGCCGGGACGAGTATTTCCGGGCGTTTGACCCGAAGTCCGGCCGCGAACTCTGGAAGGTGAAACTGCCCGCCGGCGGCTACGCCACGCCCGCGACCTATGAGATCGACGGGCGGCAGTTTGTTGTCATCGCCTGCGGCGGCGGCAAGATGGGCACGAAGAGCGGCGACGCCTACGTGACCTTCGCCCTGCCGGCGAAAAAATAATCCCGTCATGAAAAAACTTCTCCTGCTGGCCGCCGGCCTGGCCGCGTTGGTCGCGAATGCCGCGCCTTCTGCCCCGATCCCGCTCTGGCCGGGCCTTCCGCCCGGTGAAGTGAAGGAGCTTCCGCCCGAGGCCGACCAGTTCAAGTCGCCCCCCGATCCGCTGATCGCGGGCCGACCCATCATCCGGCTCGCGAATGTCTCGACACCGACCCTCACCATTTACCGCCCCGATCCCGCCAAGGATACCGGCGCGACCGTCGTGGTCTGCCCGGGCGGCGGTTATTTCATCCTGGCGATGGACCTCGAGGGCACCGAGGTGTGCGAATGGCTCAACTCCCTCGGCGTGACCGGGGTGCTGCTCAAGTATCGCGTGCCGGGCCGCGCAGGCCGCGAACGCTACGCCCCGGCCCTGGAGGACGCGCAGCGCGCCGTCGGCCTCGTGCGCCACCGGGCCCGCGAACTCGGGATTGATCCGAAACGTATCGGCATCCTCGGGTTTTCCGCCGGGGCCCATCTCTCGGCGGCGCTGGCGGCGAACCATGCGCAGCGCGCCTATCCGGTCGTCGATGCGGCCGATGCCGTGAGCTGCCGGCCCGACTTCATGGTCCTCATCTATCCCGGCGGCCTGGTCAACCGGGAGCAGAAGGACGCGGTGCGCCCCGAGGTGGCGCCCGTCAAGGGGGTCACCCCGCCGGCCTTCCTCGCCATGGCGCAGGACGATCCGGTCCGCGTGGAAAACGCCACGGCCTTTTATCTCGCCCTGAAGAACGCCGGCGTACCCGCCGAGCTGCATCTCTACCCGACGGGCGGGCATGGCTACGGCCTGCGCCGCACCAGGGACGACGTCACCACCTGGCCCGACCGGGTCGCCGACTGGCTCCGGACCGGCGGCTGGTTGAAATCCGCCCCATGAACCGCACCCGGCGCGACTTTATTCGGCAGGTCGCGGGCGGGGCCGCGTTGCTGTCGCTCGCCGACATGAAGCTGCTGGCGGCCGCGGGGCCGGGATTGCCGTGGTATCAGCGCACCCTGCGCTGGGGCCAGACCAACCTGACCGAGATCGACCCTTCGCGTTTCGACCTCGCCTGGTGGCGCGCCCACTGGAAGCGCACCGCCGTGCAAGGGGTGGTCGTGAACGGCGGCGGCATCACCGCCTATTATCCGACCGAGATCCCGTTCCACCGGCGCGCTCAGTTCCTCGGCGATCGCGACCTGTTCGGTGAGATCAGCCGGGCCGCGCACGAGGATGGCCTCGCGGTCTTCGCCCGGATGGATTCCAACCGGGCCGGCGAGGAATTCTACCGGGCGCATACCGACTGGTTTGCCCATGACGCCGGTGGCCAGCCCTACCGCGTCACCGATCTTTACCAGGCCTGCGTCAACAGCCCGTATTACGACGAATACATGCCGGTGATCCTGCGGGAGATCGCCACGCGCTACCGGCCCGAGGGCTTCACCGACAACAACTGGAACGGCCCGATGCGACACCAGCCGTGCTTCTGCGTCCACTGCGAGCGGAAGTTCCGGGCCCGCACCGGCGCCGGCGTGCCGCGCCGGGCCGACTGGAACGACCGGCTCTATCGCGACTGGATCATGTGGAATTACGAGCGCCGGCTCGAGATCTGGGACCTCTGCAACGCGACCACCCGCGCCGCCGGCGGCCCGGACTGTATCTGGGTCGGCATGATGTCCGGCTCGCAGAACTGGCAGGCGCGCGTCTTCCGCGACGACCGCGAGGTCTACCGCCGCGCCGGGATGGTGATGCTTGACCACCAGCGCCGCTCGGACAACGAGGGGTTCCAGCACAACGGCGAGACCGGCAAGCGCATCCGCAGCACCGGGGGCTGGGACAAGGTCGTGCCGGAGAGCATGGCGATGTACCATCTCGGCGAGCACAATTTCCGCCTCGCCGCCAAGCCAACTCCCGAGGCGCGCCTGTGGGTGATTGAGGGGCTGGCCGGCGGCTTGCAGCCGTGGTGGCACATGGTCGGCTCGGTGCAGGAGGACCGGCGGATGATCGGGACCGCCGTGCCGCTCTGGCAGTGGCACCGCGACAATGAGCCTTATCTCATCAATCGCCGGCCGGTCGCGACCGTCGGTCTGCTCTGGTCGCAGCGCAACATGGACTTCTTCGGCCGCGACGAGGGCGGCGCGCACGTGGACGACCCGTGGAACGGTTTCACGCAGGCGCTGGTCCGCGGTCGCATTCCCTATGTGCCGGTGCATGTCGACGACATCGGGGAACAGGTGAAGGAACTCGGGCTCAAGCTGCTCATTTTGCCCAACCTCGCCGCACTGTCCGACGCGCAGGTCGCGGCGATCCGGAAGTTCGTCGCGGGTGGCGGTAACCTGCTGGCCACCGGGATGAGTTCTCTATGCAACGAGTGGGGCGACGTACGGCCGGATCTGGCGCTCGCCGACCTGTTCGGCGCGCACCTGCCCGCCGGCCACGGCTGGCGCGACGAGGCGAGGCGCACGGCCGCCGCGAAGAACTGGACGCAGACCTACCTGCGCCTGCCACCGGCGATGAAGGAGCGACACGTGGTTTTCAACGGGCTCGGTGACACCGACATTCTCGCGTTTGGCGGCCTGCTCGAGCCGCTCGAACTCACCCCCGGGGTCACGGTGCCGCTCACTTTTGTCCCCGCGGTGCCGGTGATGCCGGTGGAGTCGGTGTGGATGCGCGAGCCGCGGACCAGCCTCCCGGGACTAGTGCTCAATGAAAAAACCGGCAGCGGGCGCGTGGCCTACCTGCCCGCGGACCTCGACCGGCGCTTCGCCCGCGACAACCTGCCCGACCATGGCGACCTGCTGGCAAACCTCGTGCGCTGGGCGGTGAATGACGACCTGCCGTTGCGGCTGGAGGGAGCGGGACTGATCGACTGCCACCTTTACCGCCAGTCCGGCCGGCTGGTGCTACACCTCGTCAATCTCACGAGCGCCGGCACGTGGCGCACTCCGGTGCATGAGTTTATCGCCGTCGGGCCGCTCCGGGTGACGGTGCCGTGGACCGGGGGATCAGGCCGGGTCCGGTCCCTGGTCACCGGTAAGGAGGTCCCGTCGGGTCACGCCGGTGGCGCGGTGCAATTCGACGTGGCGTCAATCAGCGACCACGACGTGCTGGTCATCCAATAAAAAAGCAGACCGCGCGAGCGGTCTGCCGGAGACTGGATGAATGGCGGCGGTCAGTCGTAGGATTCGTCCATTTCCATCCATTGGGTGCCGTTGGACAGCTGGTCGTTGATCATCAACAGCGCGGTGACCTGGTAGATGACGACGTGCTTGAGCCGGTATTCGGGGACCGGGATGTCCACGATGATGGGCGTGCCCGTGCCGCCATTGCCGATGAAGGCGGGGATCGTCGTCTGGTTGCTGGCGGTCTGGACAGTGTTCTCCTTCGCCCGGCGCCGGTAGATCCATTGCTCCACCTTGAGGCGACTGTCCTGCTGCTTCATGGGCCGGATTTCGTTGGGCTTGCCGTAGGTCTGGAGAATGTAGCTTCCCGCCATGAATTGCGTCAGGGGCGGCAGCCGGCGCGAGGATTTGGAGTCGTCGGCAGCGGCACCGACGGTCAGGGCGAGTGCCGCCAGGAGGGAAGTGACGATCGGGGCGAGGCGGAAGGGCGTCTTCATGGATACCGGGCTTAACACCATCCAGGGTAATTCTACTTCAAGAGATCGCAAGCGGCCGCACAGGTAGCGGCGTGGGATGAAATTAATAAGGCAGACTGAGCTCTATTGATACTTTTCTTCCTGCCCCATCCACTGCTTGGCCAGTTCCAGCTTGCCGTTGATCATCAGGAGCTCCGTGACCTGATAGATGATGACGAGCTTGGGCCGGAATTCGGGGACGACGATTTCCGTGAACGATTGGGTGCCGCCGGCGCTTGCGCCGGCGTAGGCCGGTATCTTGGTCTGGCCGCTGGCCGTCTGGACGCTGGTCTCCTTGACCTTGCGGCGATAGATCCAGCGCTCGGCCTTGGTGTCCTTGTCCGGTACCTCCATCGGCTTGATTTCATAGGGCTGGCCGAAATTTTTGAGGATGAGATCGCCCGCCATGCCTTTTTCCAGGACCGGCTTGCCCTTCGTCGCAGTGTCCTTGGTGGCGGGCCCGGCTTTCCCCGCTGGGACGGCCTTGTCCACGGATTCCACAGCGGGATTATCTGCCTTGCCCGCGGATTCCGCGGCCGCAAACCCGCCGGGGGAGGCAAGCAAAGCGACGACAATGAGGGTCACGGTGGCAGCTGAACAAAACTTCATGCAAAAGGGCATAACACTACGGAGGGTGGATCTCCTTCAACGGAATGGCAAGCAGTCGGGCTTCAGCTCCGGAGGACGGCGAGCGCCTGGCGCCAGGCCTGCCGGTTCCCGAGCTCGAACTCCGCGCGGCGGCCGAAAACCAGCCGGTTGACGGCGAGCGCGAAGCCCACGCAGGTCCAGACCGTGGCGAACATCAGGTGCAGGAAGTGCGGGGGCTTCGGGAGCGTGGGATCGACCTTGTACCAGGCCGGCCAGCCGAAGGACAGCAGCGCGTAGCAGACCGCGCCGAAGACCAGCGTGGCGATGACGGCGCGGGCGTCCACATTGCGGAAGAGCAGGCCGGTGATGAACGCCGCAAGGATCGGCATGCTGAACAGGCCGAGCAGTTGCTGGATGAGCTGGATGATGCTCTCGGCGCCGGCGTAAACCGGCACCATCGCGACCGAGAAGATCGCGAAGCCCACCTGCAGCCAAATGCTGAGCCACTTGATGGGCCCCCGGTCGTTGAAGTACTTCTGGTGCAGGTCGCACACATAGAGCGAGGCGGCGGAATTGAGCGTGGCGTTGTAACTGGTCATGACCGCGGCGAACATCGCGGCGGCGAAGGCGCCGAGCAGCCAGGTCGGCAGCACGTGCGCCACGATCCTGCCGTAGGTGGCGTCGCCCAGCGGGCCGAAGAGCTTGTAGGCGCAGAGGCCGGGTAGGACGACCATCGGCGGCACGATGAGCAGGCGGATGACAGCCGCGCCGTAGGCCCCCTTCTGCGCCTCGCGAATGCTCGGGGCGGCGAGGATGCGCTGCGTGATGGTCTGGTTGGTGCTCCAGTAGTAGAGCTGGGTGAAGATCATCCCTGTGAGCAGGGTCGGCCAGGGGAGCACGGAATCCGGCCCGCCGATGAGCGTCAGCCGCTCCGGCGGCAGGCCGCTCAAATCCCAGTTGACCGCCCCGAGGGAGAGGAAAGCCACCAGCAGCGCCATGCCGAGCACGATGACGCCGCTGTAGGTGTCGGAGATGGCCACGGCCCGCAGGCCGCCGCCGATGGCGTAGGCGGCGCCGACCAGCGCCGTGCAGCTGGCGATGGCGGTGATGGGCAGCTGCAGGCCGAACATGGACTTCAGCAGCAGCGAGCTCGTATAGAGCATCGCCGGCAGGAAGATGAACACATCGCCGAGGAGGAAAATGGAGCCGACCGTGGCGCGGATGTGCTTGTTGTTGTAGCGGCGCTCGAGCAGCTCGGTGACGGTCGTGCACTTGTATTTGTAGTAGAGCGGCACGAAGACCTTCGCCAGGAGGATGAGCCCCGGCACGCCGGCCAGCTCCCAGCACACGACGAGGAGCATCTGGTTGCCGTTCCAGCCGACGAGGGTGTCGGTGCTGATGTTGGTCAGCGTGAGCGAGCCCGCGATGAAGACCCAGCTCAGGCTGTTGCCGGCAAGGAAGTATTCCTTCGCCTCGTTGCCGCTGCGGTCGGCCTGGCGGCAGTGCCACCAGGTGGTGACGCCGACGGCGGCGTTGAGGGCGAGAAACACGAACAACTGGACCAAGGCGGAGGAGGACATGCGGGGTGGGGTGACCGGGCGGAGCGCCCCCCGAGGAGACGGAAGCCCCGGCATGGTTCAACGCCGCCGACCGGGGACAGTCCGCATGGGCCGCCCGCGCTCAGAACCGCACGAGGGCCGTGACCGGGAAATGGTCGCTCGGGAAAGGGGCGGACTCGGGGTACGCGACGACGGCGGCCTCCGGCACCGTGACGGGCCGGCGGGCGAGGATCCAGTCGATGCGGTCGCCCTCGTGCCGGGCGGGCTGGAAATCATTGAAGCTGTTCAGGTCCTCATTTTGCCGCCGGTCCGCAATGACCCACGTGTCGGCGAGACCGGCTTCCTGGGTGAGGATGTCGTAGGCGCGGCTGCGGCCGGCGGTGCAGTTGAAGTCGCCCACGAGCAACAGGGGCAGAGCGGGATCGGTTTTGGCGATGCGCTCGCGGAGGAGTGCGGCGGATTTCTGCCGGGCTTCCTCCACCTGGTGGTCGAAGTGGGTGTTCCAGAACTCGAAGACGCGGCCGGTGGCCCGCTCGCGGAAGCGCACCCAGGTCACCATCCGACGGAATTTGTTTCCCCAAGTCATCGAGCCGACCACGTCCGGCGTGTCGGATAGCCAGAAGTGATCGAATGCAACCGGCTCGAGGCGGTCGCGCCGGTAGAAGACGGCGGCAAACTCATCCTTGCTGCCGCCCGCGCGGCCGAGCCCGATCCATTCGTAGGCGGGCAGCCCCGCGGCTAGTTCCCGCAGCTGGCCGTACAGCCCTTCCTGCGTGCCGAAGACGTCGGGGGCCTCGCGGTTGATCAGCGCCTGCATCAGCGGCCGGCGGTCCGGCCAGGCATTGGGCGGCCGGGGGCTCGCGTAACGCAGGTTGTAGGTCATCACCTTCAGTTCGAGCGGCGCGGGCGGCTCGGCAGCGGGCAGGTGTCCGGCCAGAATGGTGAGAGAGAGCAGGACGGCCGACAGGCGGGGGTAACGCATGCCGGAGGGAAGCAGTTTTCCGGGCGCGGCCAAATCCCAAAATGAAAAGGCCGCCCCGCGGGCGGCCTCGGATGCACCGGCAGGCGGACGGCTCAGTTCGTGATGTCGTGCGTGTTGCTGCGCTCGCGGACGGGCATGTAGACCTTGTACCATTCCTTCTGCGCGTCGCTGCCGGCATAGGCCTTGAGGGCGGCCTCGTCTGTGAATTCCATTACGAAGACGTGCGACCATTCGCCCTGGACCTTGACGGCGTTGGTCCAGACCCGGGTGATGCCCTTGAAGGCGGCGGGCAGGGCCTGCACGCCGTCGAGCGCAGCCTTGATCTGCTCCTTGGTGGCGTCGGCCTTCCACTTGACCGAGACCACATGGATCACGGTCTTGGGGGCGGTATCACTGGCGGAGGCGGTCGCAGTGCCGAGGGAAAGCAGGGCGGCAGCGAGGAGGGGGAGGAGGAGTTTCTTCATGGGATAGTTGAGGTTGAACGGAAACGACGGCTGCCTGGCGGCAGACCATCGGTGATAGAGGAATCGGCGGGCGAAATTGCGCAAGAGTGTTCTGCGGACCACCATGCACCATGGGGCTGCGATGATCGTCGGGCGGCCAGCCGTCGGGTGAACCGCTGCGGCCGGTGAAATCGGAATGAATCGGTCACCGGATGAAGATGCTGATGGCTATTCCCTCCGACCGGCGCAACTTGGCCGCATGCTCGAACTGCGAATCAAGGAACTTGAGGTGGAACTGCTGGCGGCGCATGCCTCCGTGGCCCAACTGACCAGGCTGAACAGCGAACTGACCGCCGGACTGGCGAGCGCCGAGACCATGCTCAAGAAGGCGCGCCGCAATTCCCGGAACGACTCCAACAGCCTCCGGGAACAGATCACCACGCTGCAGAACCGCCGTGGTTGAGTCGCGCGGCGATTGAACGGAATTGCCTCCGGCCGCCCGGCGTGGCAGGCAGTGGGCATGTACCTCCGCCCCCGGTCCCTTGTCTTGCGGCACGGTTTATTGCTCTGGTTGCTGGCCAGCCTCGCCGGATGGTCGGTGGAATCAGCGGTGCCGCCCCCGGGCACCGGCAGTGGGTTGCCGGCCACCGCCGAGGCGCTGCGCGTCGGCCGCTGGCCCGCGCACTGGATCACCCATCCGGCCGCACCCAAGTCCGACTACGGGGTTTATCTTTTCCGCAAGGTCCTCGACCTGCCGGCCAAGCCCGCCCGCTTCGTCGTGCATGTCACGGCCGACGCGCGCTATCGTTTCTGGGTCAACGGACGGTCGGTTTGCTTCGGCCCGCAATGGGGTGACTCGGCCGCGTGGCGTTATGAGAGCATTGATCTCGCCCCTTACCTCCAGCCCGGGGCGAATGTAATCGCCGCGCAGGTGCGGGGCTACGGCGACCTCGCACCCTACGCGAGCATGAGCCAGCGCACCGCCTTCCTGCTCCAGGGAGACACTCCGTCCGAACGGGCCATCGACTCGGGCGCGGGCTGGAAGGTGTTTCAAGCGACCAGCTACCGGCCGTTCCAGGCTGATCGCGACAACCTGCACACGTTCGTCGTGGTCGGTCCCGGGGACCGGCTCGAAGCGGCGCTCCACCCCTGGGGTTGGGAGCAACCCGGTTTCGACGACAGCGGCTGGACCGCGGTGCGCGTGCTCGGCCAGGGCCAGCCCCGCGGCTGGGGCACAGACGTGGACACCTGGCTCACGCCGCGTACCACCCCGTTGATGGAGGAAACCCCGGAACGGCTGTCGCGCGTCGTGCGGGCCACGGGCATCACGGCCACCAATGATTTTCCCGCCGGCCGCGCCGCCCTGAACGTGCCGGCCCACACCCGCGCGAGCGTGCTGCTGGACGGGGGCCACCTCACCAATGCCTTTCCCCAGCTCACCACCAGCGGCGGCCGCGGGGCGACCGTGACGCTGCGTTACGCCGAGGGCCTGTTCGATGCGAAGAAACAGAAGGGAAATCGGGACGAGTCCGAGGGCCGGGAACTCCTCGGGCTGGGGGACCAGTTCCTGCCCGATGGCGGTGCGCGCCGCCTGTTCGCTCCGATGGACTTCCGCACCTACCGTTACCTGCAGCTTGATATCGCGACGGGCGACGAGCCGCTGGTCATCGACGACCTGCACGGGGTGTTCACGGGTTACCCGTTCAGGGAGAACGCCTCGTTCACCAGCGACGATCCCGCGCTGGCCCGCATCTGGACCGTCGGCTGGCGCACGGCGCGGCTCTGCGCGCTCGAGACCTACGTGGACTGTCCTTATTACGAGCAGCTCCAGTATGTCGGCGACACCCGCATCCAGTCGCTGATCTCGCTTTATGTGTCCGGCGACGACCGGCTCATGCGCAATGCCCTCGAGCTCTACGACAGCTCGCGCATCCCGGAGGGTCTCACGCAGAGCCGCTACCCCTCGCTCAGCCCGCAAATCATCAACACCTTCTCCCTGTTCTGGGTGGACATGCTGCACGACTACTGGCGGCACCGCACCGACGATGCCTTCTTGCGCGCCCGCCTGACGGGCCTGCAGGCCGTGCTCGCCTGGTTTGAAGCGAAGATTGATGCCAAGAGCGGGATGCTCGGGCCCGTGCCGTACTGGACGTTTGTGGACTGGGCCGATGAGTGGGCCTGGGACAGCGGCCTGGGCATTGGCGGCGAAGCTCCCGGCGCGCACACCGGTGGCTCGGCCATTGTCACGCTCCAATACGCTGGCACGCTGCGCCATGCCGCCGAGCTCTGCCGGGCCCTTGGGCGCGCCGAGCTCGCGGGTCATTATGAGCAGGTGGCCGCTGGACTCCTGGCCGCCGTCAACCGCGCCTGCTGGGATGAAACCCGCCGGCTTTACGCCGACACCCCCGAAAGCAAATCCTACAGCCAGCATGCCAATATCATGGCCGTGCTCGCCGGGGCGGTGACCGGGGATGCGGCCCGCGACCTCATGGTGCGCACGGCGGACGACACCTCGCTCGTCCAGGCGACCACGTATTTCCGCTTCTACCTGTTGCGCGCGTTGAAGCAGGTCGGCCTCGGCGACCAATACCTCGCCCGCCTCGGGCCCTGGCACAAGATGCTGGCCCTCGGCCTGACGACCTTCGCCGAGAAACCCGACCCGACCCGCTCCGACTGCCATGCCTGGAGCGCCTCGCCGGTCTACGAATTGCTGGCCACGGTCTGCGGCATCGAGCCCGCCTCGCCGGGATTTGCCACGGTGCGGATCGAGCCGCACCTGGGCCAGCTCAAGCAGGCCTCCGCGAAAATGCCGCACCCGCGCGGCGATATCACCGTGGCATTGCGGCGTGAGGGCGCCGGGATCGCGGCGGAGATCAGCCTGCCGGAGGGCGTGACCGGCAATTTTGTGTGGGCCGGAAAGAGCACCGGGCTGCGCGGCGGCGCGCAATCCCTGCGCCTGCCATGAGCGGCCCCCGGACTTCCTGGCTGTTGCTCGGGTCGGTCCTGTTGTTCGCGGGCTGCGGCCCGGCGGAACCCCCGCATCCACCTGTCCCGGTAAAATCGGAGGCCGAGTTGAAGCGGGAGAAATATTTCGGCGCGGCGGTCGCCGCCGACGCGTCGGTCGACTGGCGCAGCACGGGCCTGGGCATCAAGCTCCTCGCGCCGGGCGAGGGGGCCTTCCCGGAGTTTTCCCAGCGCGTGCGGGTGCACTACACGGGGCGGCTCGTGGATGGCACCGTGTTCGACGACACGCGCGCCAAGGGCCAGCCGGCCGAATTCGCCATGAGCAAGCTGATCCGCGGCCTGACCGACGGCCTCGGGTTTCTCAAGCCCGGCGGCCGGGCGGAGTTCTACATCCCGCCCAGCCTTGGCTATGGGAACATGCAGGTGGGCAACATCCCGCCGTTTTCCGGCCTGATTTTCGACGTGGAACTGATCGAGGTGCTGCCTCCGAAATAGGCTGGTGCGAGGGGAGGGGTTGCTCAGGTGTTCTGGGCGGAGTGGAGCCTGGCGTATTCCTTGACCAGTTTTGCGTGTGTGGCCCAGAACGGCGGACGGGGACGGCCCTCCAGTTCGGCGATGAGCAGGTCGACATGGGTGTGCCAGCCCGAGGCGTAGTTGCAGATCTCGGGCAGGTCCTCGCCCTTGGCGCGGTGCGTCAGGATCAGCAGCACCTGCTTGCCCTGCGGTTTCAGCTCGAAGGTCACCTCGGAGTCGTCGCCACCGAACGTGTAGACCAGCAGGTAAGGCGGCTCGCAGCGGAGCACACGGCCGTCGAAGGTCACGCCGGGATCATGGACATGCTTGAATCGCTCCGGGGGTGTTTCGCCCGGCGCGAGTGTCGCGTGGTGCATGGCGAACTCGACCTTGCCGCCGGCTTTCTGCTCAAGCCCGCCCCCGCAGAACCAGCGGGCGCGCTTGGTGGGATCGGTGAGAAAGGCCCAGACGCGCTCGATGGGGCCGGGGAGGAGGCGCATGAGCCGGACTTCGCCCGGCGTGGTGAACTTTCCGTGGTCGTGGTTGTTGATGTTCATCAGGTCTTTTTCCGGGCCCGGGCGTCCTCGGCCTTCAGCTCACGCTCCAAGGCGTCGAGCCGGCGGCTCCAGAACTGGCGGGTGCGGTTGAGCCAGGTCCCGATCTCGTCGAGCCCGGCAGGGTTGAGGGTCTGGATGCGCGACTGGCCCTCGGCGCGCGTGGTCACGAGCCCGGCCGCGCGCAGCACGTTCAGGTGCTGCGAGATGGCCGGGGCGCTCAGGTCGAACTCGTCCACAATCTCCCCTGCGGTGCGGTCGCGCTGCGCGAGCAGCTCGACGATGCGGCGGCGGGTGGGGTCGGCGAGGGCTTCGAGACTGAGCATGCCCAGAAGATTAAGTAATAACTTAATTAAGCAAGCACTAAAATGAGCGGATCGGCTGCGGCTTACTTCGCGGGCGCGGGTTTGGCCGGATCCACCTTCGCCCGTTTCGCGACGATTTGCTCGGTGGCGAAATCGCCGACCACCCGCGTGAGCTTCATCTCATCGCCGGCGATCTTGCCGGTATAGGTCACGGGGATGTCCATGTCATTGAGGTGGAGGGCCTCGCTGAAGCTGACCTCATCGCCGCTGAGCTTGATCTCCCTGAGGGTGGATTCGCCCTTGCCCATCGAGTGGTCGTAGGTGGCCTTGCCGGTGAGTTTATCGCCCTCGGACCGGAAGTCATAGGTGTATTTCTGCGGGCCGATCTGGGAGTCAAACTCGGAGGTCCAGTGACCGGCCAGTTCAGCGGCGTGGGCAAGACTCAGTCCCGACAGAGCCAGGACGAGGGTGAAGGCATGGCGAAGATTCATGGAGCAGGGTTTCTGGTGGTGGGTGAGCGGTGCGAACAGCCGCACTCTTCACACTCCCGTCCCTTTGAAAACTTCATTTTTCGACTCCGTCCCGTCTCAGAGCCGGTTCTGGCCCCGCATCCCGCGTCCCGCCCGGACGGTGCCGCGCATGCTCGCGCCATCGCCGTTGAAGCCGCCCCGGTTCACGCTCAGGCGCGCGCCGTCGGCCAGCTGGGTCCGGGGCGCGACGACGACCGGGGCGTTCGTGACGGGATAATAGCCCCGGTCGTAATAGTAACCCGGATAGAGGCTGTCGCCGGAATAGTTGGAAAAGCCAAACCCCAGTCCAATCCCCGTCACCGGGTCAAAGTAACTGACCCACGCCGAGGTTTCCCGGAAGTTGCGCCCGCCGCCGGCCCAGCCGTAGGTGAAGGACATGCCCCCGTGCACGCGCAAGCGGCCCTGCTCGCTGAGCACCGCGCTGTCCTTGAGTCGCGGCCGTTCCCGGGGTTGCGGCCGGGCGGCAAGCGTGGCGGCAATGATCTCATTGAGTTTGGCCAGCTGGACCGGCTCGAGCCGGTCCAGGCCGGCCTCCTTGAGCTGCGCCCCGGTCTGACGTTCGGTGAAGCTGCTGGTCACGGAATTGAACAGGCGCACGCGATCGTAGTCCTCCGCAACGAGCCGGTCGAGTGCGGCGGTTTCGCCGATGGTCAGCAGCGTGATCCCGGCAGCGTTCTTTTCCTCGGTCGAGAGCGTGCCGGTGAAGCCGCCCTCGGCGGCACGCACCGACAGGTTCAGGGCCGTCAGCAAGCCCGCCAGCAGCACACCCGACCGGACAACGCGAAAGGGAATCATGACGGTTCAGACCATGGGGTGGCCGGTGAGTTCCGCGGGCGGGCAGTCAAAGCGCAGGCGGGGAATGGGTGGAGATTCATCAGATTTCGTCCACGAAAGCTTCTCCCGTGCCAGCGTCCCCGCGGAACGGGTTATTGTGCGGCGGCCACCGGTGTCGTGAAGGGAGTCGAGCGCGCCTTGTGCACAAAGCGGTTGTTGGCCACGTCCTCGACGAGGATTTCCTCGTCCAAGGACTCCCAACGGATGACGCGGCCGTTGTCATGCAGGTGGATTTTCTCCAGCTCAACCTGTGAGGCGTAGGCCAGCTTGTCGTACTTGCTGGTGGGGAAACTGAGGGTGCGCCGCTCGGTGATCTCGAGGTAGACCCGCCGGCCCTGCATCCAGCAACGGAGGGCGGCGAGCCGCGGTGCGGGAGGTGTAACGCTGTTCATCGACACAATATATCCGGCCCATTCCAAATAGCGAAGTATTATACGGGCGGGATTGACCTGGGCGGGCGTGTCCGGCGAGATCAACCGCCATGGCGAGAAGTGTTGTCCTGGCCGGCACCCCGCGCTGCGCGCGGTGCCAGTTTTCACCCCGGTGGTGCATCTGCCCCGGCTTTCAGGCCATCAGCTGCCCGCTGCAGGTGGACGTGCTCATCCATCATCGCGAGTTCAACCGGCCGACCAGCACGGGCCGGCTGATCAACCGCGTGATCCCCGCGTCCCGGTCCCATCTCTTCCGGCGCGAGACCCCGCCCGATCGCGCTGACATCGTGGCCCCGGGCCGCACGCTCTGGATCCTGCACCCGCGTGGGGAGCCGCTGCCCGCCGGTCCGGATCCCGCCGGATTGCAGGTGCTGCTGCTGGACGGGAGCTGGCGCGAGGCGGCGCGGATGTCGCTGGCGGTGGCCTCGTGGGGTCGGCTGGTGCGGCTGCCGGACTCCGGTCCCGGTCGCTACCGGCTGCGGACCCACACACACGAGGGGAAATACTCGACCGTGGAATCGCTGTTGATCCTGCTGGCCGCCCTCGGCCTGACGGAGGCGGAGGCGCAGCTCCGCCTGCAATTCGAACTGCACGTCTACGCAGGCCTGCGTACGCGGGGAGCCACGGAGAAGGCCGCGGAATTCCTCGCCACCTCGCCCATCCGCGAGGCTTTCCCGGAACTGCTGGCACAGATGCATCAGCGCCGGCCGCGCATCTAAGCCTTGTTCAGGGCCACGGTTCTCCGTAGACCTTGGCGAAACATATCCCGGGCCAGTCGAGCCGACGGAAAGGAACCCGGCTGCTGGTCCGCCCAATCAACCCCTGCATGCCCGCTTCACCCGCCAGCCCCGGCCCCGATTCCACCAACCCTGCAGCCGAACGCGAAGCCGACTGGCTCAAGCGAATCTACCGGCCCGATGAGGCCAATCTCACCGTCCGGGCCGTGATCGTCGGCATGCTCATCGGCGGGGCGATGTGCCTCTCGAACCTCTACGTTTTCTTCAAGACCGGCTGGAGCATGGGGGTGACACTCACCGCCTGCATCCTCGCCTTCGGTTCATTCCAGCTCCTGCAGGCCCTGCGGATCGTCAAGAAACCCCTCGGGGTGCTCGAGAACAATGCGCTGACCACGGTGGCCTCCGGGGCGGGTTTCATGACCGGCGGCGGCAACATGGCGGCTTTCGGCGCGCTCCTCATGATCACGACGGTCCGGCCCGATCCGTTGCCGATGATCGCGTGGTTCGGCGTCATCGCGGCCCTCGGTGTGTTCGCCGCCATCCCGATCAAGCGCCAGCTCATCAACCAGGAAGGGCTGGCTTTTCCCACGGGCACGGCCACGGCCGAGACGATCCGTTCCATCCACGATGCCGCCGCGGGCGGCGGGATGGGCAAGGCGGCTTGGCTGGCCGGATCCGCGGTCTTCGCGGCGATTCTCACCTGGTTCCGCGATGCCTGGCACTGGATTCCGGCCACCATCGGGCTGCCCGTCACGCTGGCCGGCCGCCAGCTGGCGGAGTGGACGATCTCCATCAAGGCCGAGGTTGTGCTCATCGGCGGCGGGGCGCTCATGAGTTTCCGCACCGGCTGGTCGCTGCTGCTCGGCGGGCTGCTCACCTATGCCGTGCTCGCCCCGGCACTCATCGCCCACGGCATCATCAGCACGGTCAGCTACAAGGCCATCGTGGCCTGGACGCTCTGGCCGGGTGCCGCGATTTTGGTCGCCTCGGGTCTCACCTCCTTCGCACTCGACTACAAAAGCATCGCGCGCTCGTTCACGGGCTTGGCCCGCATTTTCCGCAAGCAGCCCGCCGACGCGGAGGACAGCGGCCTCGCCGCCGTCGAGTGCCCCGAATGGTGGTTCCCGATCGGCTTCATCGCGCTGGCGCCGATCGTCACCGCGCTGATGGTCTGGCTGTTCCAGATCCCGTTGTTGGCTGGGCTCGTCGCCGTGCCGCTGGCCGTCGTCATGGGCTTCGTGGCCGCGCGCGTGACCGGCGAGACCGACGTCACGCCCACCAAGGCGCTCGGCCCCGTCACCCAGATGATCTACGGCATCATCACGCCCGGCAACGTGGCGGGGAACATCATGTCGGCCAATGTCACCGGCGGCGTCGGGCTGCATGCCGCCGACCTGCTGACCACGCTCAAGACCGGCTGGCTGCTCGGCGCCAAGCCCCGGCACCAGCTCTACGCGCAGCTTTTCGGTGTCGTGGCCGGGGCGGCCGTCGTGGTGCCGGCCTTCAACCTCATTTTGCCCGATCCCAGCGTGCTGGGCGGCGAGGCCTGGCCGGCGCCGTCATGCGTCGTCTGGGCCGGCGTGTCGCAGGCCTTCTCCCACGGCATTGCCGCGCTGCATCCCACGTCCCGGACGGCCATCATGGTTGGCCTGGCCTTGGGGGTCGCACTGGCGCTGTTCGACAAGTTCGCGCCCAAGAAACTTCGTCCGTTGCTGCCGTCGGCCTCGGGTCTCGGCATCGCCATGGTGATCCCCGGCAGCAACTGCATCGCGATGTTCCTGGGGGCGGCCGCCGCCGAGTGGATCCGCCGCCAATGGCCCAAGGTCGCCGACCAAACCGTCGTGCCTGTGGCCTCCGGCCTCATCGCCGGCGAAAGCCTGATGGGCGTGCTCATCGCCTTCCTGATCGTGAGCGGGGTCATCGCCCACTAAGGCGGGTCGTCGGGCGTGGGCGCAAAAAAGGAGGCCCGCAGGCCTCCTGTCCCGTCCGGCGCGTCCGGCTCAGTTACCGGCGCGGGCTTTCGCGTAGGAGGCCTGCACCCGGTCCCAGGCGGCGGCGACATCGTCCCGCGCGGCATCCCAGGTGTCGGCGGTGGCGTTGCCCATGGCCGCGAGCTTTTCCTTGTAGGTGGACTCGGAGTCCTTAAGCTCGCTCATCGCGGCCTTGCGGCTGGCGCTGGCGGTGGCCTCGGAGTACTCGGCTCGCAGTTTGCTCACCTCGGCCTCGAAGCTGGCCTGCTTGGCCTTCAAGTGGAGGGAAAAATCGGAACGCTTCTCGAAGGTGTAGTCCTTGAGGTTGCCCCAGCCCTCGACCACGGCCACCTTGGTGTCGTGCGCGGCTTCTTTGACGGCGGCCTTGGTGTCAGCGTAGACTTCCTTGGTCTTGTCGGCGACTTCTTCGCGCTTGCTCTTGGAGCAGGCGCCCAAGGCGAGCAGGGCCAGACTGGTGACGAGAAGGGTGGCGGTGTGGAGCAGTTTGTTTTTCATGGTGAAGAGGGAGGCGGGCTGAGGAGGTAACGGAGTGTTGATCAGCCCTTGGGCGTACGCGATCCGCCCAAGGCGAGGATGAGGAGCGCAACGAGCAGCAACGCCAGGAAGACCATGAAGATGATCTTGGCGATGCTGGCCGCAGCCCCGGCGATGCCGGTGAAGCCCAGCAAGGCGGCGATGATCGCGATGATAAAGAAGATGAGGGCCCAGCGGAGCATGATAAATTGAGTAGGGCGACCCCAAGGGTCGGGCGATGAGCCCGGTCCCTGGACCGTTCCATTTTGACCGGGCCGGAGATTCGGGGTTGCGATCCGGCCGGAAATAAAAGGGTCGGGGTTACGGAACCTTTTCCCCCGGCGGCTGACCGCGCGGACTTTGTAACCAAATAAGTTACGATCCGTCCGGGGCCGGAGTCTTCAGGGCGGTGATGTCCGGGCCGGTGCGGGGTGCGCCCGCCGGGCGGAAGACGAGGGTGGCCAGGTTGCAGTTGCCGCCGGCGACGTTGCGTACGGTGAGCACGCTGATGCCCTTGGGTAATGTAAGGGTGACGAGATCGCGCAGCACGTTCCAGTGATGCCACTGCCGCCACGCGATCGTCTCGGCCGGGTCGAAGGTGGAGGGCAGCCGGAAGGGGACGGCCTCACCGCCGTTGACCTCAATCGAGACGGTGGCGTCGCGGTTGGCCGTGTAGAGCAGGTCGGCGGTGTAGGTCCCGGCCTCGGCGGCCTCTACCGTGAGGTTGAACCATTCACCCACTTCGTTCCAGCCGACGTAGAGCAGGCCGGGGGGCGGAACCACCTTGTTGGACTGAGATTCGCGATCGGGGACCTGTTTCGTATAGGAAGTGTCGAGGCCATCGTTCATCCGGAATTCGTTCAGGTAGGTGCCGTTGGCCGGGTTAAGCCGCCCGCTGCCTGAGTTCACCGCATCGGTGTCGTGATAAGCCACCCCCTCGCCGCCCTCGTCATAGTAGGCGAAAAAGACCGCCCCGGGTATCTTCTGGGGTTCGCCGGGATGGACCGCATCGTGATACGGTTGGCCGGCGCGGGCCAGGACGGGGAGACAGGCAAGGGCAAGCAGGACGAGGCGGGGTTTCATGCCGACAGGGAGCATGACGGATTTGCCCAATCACAGCGAGGCTCAACTCATCCCAGTTCCGGCTGATCAGGCGCATCGGATTAGGATGAGGCAATTTATGCATCACATTGAACAACTCTTGCGGTTAAAGCCCCGCCAAGGAGCGTAGAATGACAGGAGTCACCTCCTTGCCCTCCCCGGTCACCTTGATGGCAGGCCTGCCGTAATCGTCTGGTGAGAGAAGGCGACATACTCATGACCAAACCGATGCGTGAAAAGAGCTCCAGTACCGCCCGTCGATCGGTCAAGGAAACGGCCAAAGGGAATGGTGCGTCGGGCGCGGACCGCCCGCGCAGCCAAGAAGCCGAGTTGCGCCGGGCCAACCGTGCGCTGCGGACCATCAGCTCGTGCAATCAGGCAATGATTCATGCCACCAAGGAAACCGAGTTGCTGGAGGAAGTTTGCAGGGTGATAGTCGAGGAGGGTGGCTACCGGTTGGCGTGGGTCGGATACGCCGAGAATGATGAGAGGAATACGGTGCGACCCGTGGCGTGTGCCGGGTTCGAGGCGGGTTACCTCAAGAAAGTAAACATCACGTGGGCCGACGAGCCCCGCGGCCGCGGTCCGACGGGCACGGCCATCCGCACCCGACAGCCGGCAGTGTGCCGGGACGTGCACGTGGATCCCAAGTTTGAGCCTTGGCGCGAGGACGCCAAAAAGCGCGGCTATGCCTCGTCGCTCGTGGTGCCGATGCTGGACAAGGACGCCGTGCTCGGCGCGGTGAGCATCTATGCGACCGAGCCCGACGCCTTTGATCCGGAGGAGGTGAAACTGCTACAGGAACTGGCCGATGACCTCGTCTTTGGCCTCATTTCGCTGCGGGCCCAGGCGATGCACCAGCAGTCGGTCGCGGCGCTGCGGGTGGCCGTGGCCGACGCCAAGCGTTTCCAGGAGGCGCTGAACCAAGTTTCCAGCTATGTCTACATCAAGGATGCCCAGTCCCGCTACGTCTATGCCAACCGGCCGACCCTGAAGTTGTTCGGCTGCAACGCCGAGGAACTGGTGGGACGTGGAGATGCGCACTTTTTCCCGCCGGACACGGTGAAAGTTTTGCGGGAACTGGATCTGCGGGCGCTCCGGGGCGAGCAGACGGCCCGGGAAATAACCGTGGCCGACCCCAACGGCAGCCGACGGGTTTACTGGGAGTTGAAGACGCCGCTGCAGTTGGAAACGGAGGGCGTCCCAGCTCCCGGATTGCTGGGTATTTCCACCGACATCACCAGTCTCAAGCAGTCCGAGGCCGAGGCTTTGCAAAACGAGCGGGAACTGCGACAGGCGCAACGCATCGCCCACATCGGCAGCTGGCAGTTGAACCTGCTGTCCAACCGGGTGAGCCTGTCCGAAGAGTTGAATCGCATGCTGGGGCTGGACCCGACCCAGCCTCCATTGGGCTACCCGGAATTCCAGAAGCAATTCACGCCCGGCAGCTGGCAGCGGTTGAGCCAGGCCATCGATCAAACACGGACCGCGGGTGTGCCCTATGAGCTCGAACTCGAGATGATCCGCCCCGACGGGCAACAGGGATGGATGCTGGCGCGCGGGGAGGCACAACTCGACCCGAGCGGAGGCATCATCGGAATCCGCGGCGTGGCCCAGGACATCACCGAGCGCAAGCAGGCGGAGGAGGCCCTCCGGAAGGAACAGACGCTGTTTGCCAGCCTCGTCGGCACCATACCCGACCACATCTATTTCAAGGACCGGCAGAGCCGATTTGTCCGGATCAACGACCTCATGGCCCGGGACAGCGGCATGCGCGATCCGGCCGAGGCGATCGGCAAGACTGATTTCGACATCTTCGGCGAGGAACACGCCCGGCAGGCCTACGCCGACGAGCAGCGGGTGATGGAGACCGGCGAGCCCATCATCGGACTCGAGGAAAAGGAAACCTGGGCCGATGGACGGGTCACCTGGGTCTCGAGCACCAAGATGCCGCTGCACGATGCGGAAGGGAGGATCACGGGTCTCGTGGGCATCTCCCGTGACATCACGCAGCGGAAGATGCTGGAGAAGCAGTTTCTCCAGTCACAAAAGATGGAGGCGTTTGGCCAGCTGGCGGGCGGGGTGGCCCATGATTTCAACAACATCCTCGGGGTGATGCTCATGCAGCTGAACCTCCTGCAAATGGAGAAGGGTTTGAGCGGGACGGTGGTATCCGGGCTGGCGGAACTGGAGCGACATGCCATGCGCGGGGCCGGGCTGACCCGGCAGCTGCTGATGTTCAGCCGGCGCCAGGAAATGGAGCCCCGCACGCTCGACCTCAACCACCTGCTGGATGACATCTCCAAGATGCTTCGGCGGGTACTGGGCGAGCACATTGCTTTCGAGCTGAAGAAATCGACCGTGCCCCTGTGGATCGAGGCGGACACCGGTATGATCGAGCAGGTGCTGATGAACCTCTGCATCAATGCCCGCGACGCGATGCACCATGGCGGGCAGCTGACCATTGAGACCCGGCCGGTGGAATGCCGCTCACCCGTGGCCAAGGCGATGGGCCACTATGCCTGCCTGGCCGTGACCGATAACGGTTGCGGCATGGACGAGGCCACCAAGGCACGGATCTTTGAGCCCTTCTTCACGACGAAGCCGGCGGGCATGGGGACGGGCATCGGGCTGGCCACGGTTTACGGCATCGTGCAACAGCACCGGGGCTGGGTGGAGGTGGACAGCGCGCCGGATCGCGGCAGCACATTCCGGGTCCTTTTTCCCCTCAAGGAGCAGCAATCCAAGGAGGAGGAAGAGACTGACCACCACGAGGTACCCGGCGGGCATGAGTCCATATTGCTGGTCGAGGATGAAGCGGCGTTGCGCATGTCGATGACGGCTTCCCTCCAGCATGCGGGTTACCGGGTGCGGGAGGCCGCCAACGGGCCGGAGGCGCTCCAACACTGGGAGGAGGGCGGGCATGAGTTTGATCTGCTGATCACCGACTACCTGATGCCGGGCGGGGTCACCGGCGTCCAGCTGGCCACCCAGCTCGTCCGGGCCAGGGAGAGCCTGAAGGTGATAGTCATGAGCGGCTACATCCCGGGCAGCAGGGATTCTGCCGCCCCGTGGAAGCAGAAACACACGCGTCTCACCAAGCCCTTTGAGGCCAAGCTGCTTTTGAAAACCGTGCGCCAATGCCTTGATGCGAAACCGGCGTCCTGAGCGGAAGGGCGGAGAATCGGGCCGGGTTCCCACTGTCACGACCGGATCAAATACTTGGCGCTTTGACGGCACAAAGTTTCCGGTGTATTGTCTGGGCACGCTAGACCAAATCCCTCCATGAGAATCCTTTCCTCGCTCGCCCTGCTCGCCCTCGCTGTTTCGACCACGTTCGCCGCCGATGCGGCGGCCACGCCCGCGGCTCCGTCCGCTGCTCTGCCCGTGATCGACCACCAGGTATACCTGAGCGAATTGCCGGAGTCGGCCGACCTGATGCAGGATGCAACCGCCAACGGCCTGACCATCACACGGCTCGATCGCACCAGCGACCAGGTCGTGGTGACCTACAGTTATCCTGACGGCCACACGGCCACTTTGGGCTATGCCAAGCTGTCCGCCGCCGCCCGCGCCGAACGCGTGGCAGCCAGACAGGCTCGCCCGACGGAAGCGCGCGATGTCACTGTGGTCACAGCCGAGCCCGAAATCATTTACTACGAACCCCGCTATAGCCGGACCCGCTATGTTTATCGCGACCCCTTCGACGACTTCTGGCTGCCGTTGACGCTCGGCGTCGGCATCGGCTGGGTCACCGGATCCCACGGTCACTACGGCGGGTATTATCACGGTGGTTACCGTGGTCACGGCGGCCGGCGCCATTGAGCCGGCGACCGAGGGGTGAGGGCCATCGATGTTAGGATTCCGCTCGTTCGCTTGAATCCTGCCGGGTGAATGCTACACCGGCAGGCGCCACGATGCACCCTTGGTTCAAAAGACTCCTGCTACTCGGTCTGATCTGCGAACCGATGATTTCCTTTGCCGCGGCACCCTTGCCCGGGGGTCTCGATCGCCTGACGGCGACGGGACACCCGATGCAGTATTGGCTTTCCCTGCCGGCTGGCTGGCATCCCGGCGGCTCGTGGCCGGTGGTGGTGGTGCTGGAGGCGGCCGAGAAGGAATACCAGGCCAACGCCGCACGTTTCGTGGCCGCGCGCGGCGACCGGCCGTTCATCATCGTCGCGCCCTACATCGTTACCAATGGCAACCAGGGCTTGCGCGACCCGGCGATCTTTCCCTACACGCCCGAGACCTGGGACACCATTGAGCGTGTCAGCAGCTGCCGCTTCGATGATGAAGGGCTGGCCCAAGTGATCAACGATGTGAAGCGACTCTATCAGGGACGAGAACGGTGCTACCTCACGGGTTTCGAGGCGGGTACACACCTGCTCTGGGCCTACACGTTCCGACATCCTGAACAGCTAGCTGGCGTTGCGCCCGTGGCGGGCAACTACCGCGGCCGGTGTGTGACGCCGGAAATTTTCTCCACCCATGCCAGCAGGGCCACCCTGCCGATCCGCTCCTTCACCGGAAAACAAGATGAGTTTTTCCGCCCCGGTGGCAGTATCTATGGCCAATATCTCGAGGCCCGGGCGGCGGCCTCGGCGCATGGATACAACGCCCTCAGTGAGGAGGTGGTGGCCGGCAAGGGCCACGAGCCGATGCCCGCCGAGGTGCTGGCGTGGTTTGAATCCTTGGAAGCTTCGGCCCGCTAGCTGCTGGCTGGCGTGGGTGCGCGGCGGTGCGTGCACTAAGATGAAACTTTGGCCCCGCTCCGGTGTAAGGTAGGTTCAAGTTCATTCCCGCCCCAAATCCAACATGCTTTCCTTCACCCATCGGCCCAGTGTATTGCCGTCCTCTGCGCGTCGCGGGGCCTTTCCCAGGGGGCGATCTTGGCTCGGCGTCGGGATGGCCTTGGTCGGACTGACCGGCGCAGGGTTCGCGGCGGAGCCGCCCGCGGGTGACTTTGGCAAGGCCATCGAGCTCGCGCCTTTTGTGGTGAACGGCAAACCCCTCTCGGTCGCCATCCATGCGCGGACGAAGGGCGACCGGCGCTACGGTGAGAAGTTCGCCGACGAGGTGATCGATATTGCCTATGAGACGCTCGGCGACACCTCGTTCAAGGGTCTGGTCATCGTGGGAGCCAAGGGTGAGCCGCACCCCGTGGATCTTTGCCGGCAGTTCCTGGCCCTGGCCAAGGCCGGCCAACTCGATCCCAGCCTGGCGGACACCGCCGCGGAATTGGAAAAGGGCCTCGGGAAGCTGCAGGACAAGTTCAAGATCGACGACGAGGAGGCCCGAAAGATGGGCATCACCTTTGACACGTTCCTGCCGGCGATGCCGGTGCCGCTGGCGGGCGCGGCGGGCCGTCTCTACCAGCTGGCCTGGGCGGAGAAGTTCGACCGCGCGCGCATCGAGCAAAGGCTGAAGACCCTCACCCGGGACGAGCTCAGCCGGGACGAGCTCACCCGCTACGACTGGGTCTTCTACGTGCCGCCGCACAGCACCACGGCCAGGGTATTGAATGACCTCGTCGACAAGGCCCTGCAGGCGGAGAAAGTGGGGCCGGTCAAACGCGGGCTCATCCGCACCGCGCTCTTCGCCTTCCGGCCGGTCATCAACAAAGCCGTCGAAGGGCTGCGGAAGGGCATGCTGTTCAGCGCGATTTTGCGCGCGCAAAGCAAGTGGAGCGACGAGGATATCGAGGCTCTGGCCAAGGCCTACGCCCAGGAGCTGATGCCGGACCTGAAGCCGGGCTCCGGCGACGAGCGGAAACGTGCCCTCGCGGCGATCGAGAAACAGAAGCTGGCCAACGCCGAGTATGCGAAGGATCCCTTTGCGAAGCCCGGGCGCCTCGCCGCCTTCGACCCGGGCACCTACGCGCCCTTCGAGGGGGAATACACCAGGGATCCGAAGCAGTCCGGATTCCGGTTCAAGCGCGAGGGCGATTCATACCAGTGGATCGACCGGCACGACAAGCCGCGGGTCTTTTATCCCGCCGGCGACCGCCTCCTCGTCAACGAGGACGGCACCATGACGCTCCGGTTTCTGGTCGATGACACTGGCGCCGTCACCGGGGTGGAGGAGCGCTGGGTCCGGCGCCGCGACATCATTCCGCGGAAGTCCTGACGACTACTCAAGGGGTGGGCTCGTAGTCGAGATAGGGAGCCAGCCACTTCTCCGTGACTTCGATCCACTGCTCCTTCCGCAGCGTGTAATCCTCCACCTGGTCCTTCGCGAGCTTGCCCACGGCAAAATACTTGGAATCGGGATGATTGAAGTAGTGCCCGCTGACACTGCTGGCCGGGTGCATGGCGTTGCTCTCGGTCAGGGTGATGCCAGTGGTGGCGGTCGCGTTCAGGAGCTCGAACAGCGGGGGCTTCTCGGTGTGGTCGGGGCAGGCGGGATAGCCGGGGGCGGGACGTATGCCGCGGTATTTCTCCCGGATGATGTCCTTCATCGCCAGGTTCTCGGTCTTGCCGTAGCCGGAAAACTCGCGGGCCTTCTTGTGCATGAGCTCGGCGAGGGCCTCGGCGAGGCGGTCGCCCAGCGCCTGGGCGAGGATGGCATTGAAGTCGTCGTGCTTGGCACGGAACTCAGAGGCGAATTCCTCCACGCCGTGGCCCGCCGTGACGGCAAAGCCGCCGAGGTAGTCGATGCGGCCCGAGTGCTTCGGGGCGATGAAATCGGCGAGACAATGGTTGTATTGGTCGGCGGGCTTCTCCAGTTGCTGGCGCAGGAAGTGGAAGGTCTTGAGGACCTTCGAGCGCGATTCGTCGGCGTAAACCTCGACGCTGTCGCCGACGCTGTTGGCCGGCCAGAAGCCGATGACCGCCTTGGCGGTGTAGCGCTGCTCGGCGATGATGCGCTGCAGCATGGCCTGCGCCTCGGCGTAGAGCTTAGTGGCCTCCTCTCCGACCTTCTCGTCCTTCAGGATCTCGGGGAAGCGGCCGTGGAGTTCCCAGGTGCTGAAGAAGGGGGACCAGTCGATATACTCAGCGATCTCGCTGAGTTCGAGGTGTGAGGTGTGGGGTTTGCGGTCTGAGGAGGAAGAGAAGGTGCGCGTGCCGGTGAATTCGGGCTTGGGGATATCTACCGTCTTCCAGTCTGACGGCTGGGCGCGTTTGCGAGCCTCGGGGAGAGGGAGGAGTTTTCGCGCGCCCTTGCGGTCGGCGAACTCGGTGCGGGACTTTTCCTGCCGTGCGCGGGTGTCGGCCACGAAGGCGGCCTTGTTCTCCGGGCTGAGCAACTGGGAGACGACGCCGATAACGCGCGAGGCGTCGAGCACATGAACGACTGGTTCATCGTAGTGGGGCGCGATCTTGACGGCCGTGTGCGCGGCAGAGGTGGTGGCGCCGCCGATGAGCAGCGGCAGCTTGGAGCCGAGGCGTTTCATTTCCTTGGCGACATGGACCATCTCGTCGAGCGAGGGCGTGATGAGTCCGGAGAGCCCGATGATGTCGGCGCCCTTCTCGGCGGCGGCGGCGAGGATTTTCTCGCACGGCACCATGACGCCGAGATCGAAGACCTCGTAGTTGTTGCAGGCGAGGACGACGCCGACGATGTTCTTGCCGATGTCGTGCACGTCGCCCTTGACGGTGGCCATGACGATGCGGCCCTGGGCGCGGGCGATGCCGCCGGCGGCAACGAGCTGCTTTTTCTCCTCCTCCATGAACGGCTGGAGGTAGGCGACCGCCTTCTTCATTACGCGGGCGGACTTCACCACCTGCGGCAGGAACATCTTGCCGGAGCCGAAGAGGTCGCCGACGACGCGCATGCCGTCCATGAGCGGGCCCTCGATGATGAGCAGCGGCTTGCCGTATTTCTTGCGGGCTTCCTCGGTGTCGGTGTCGATGAAGGAATCGATGCCCTTCACGAGGGCGTGGGCGAGCCGCTCCTCGACCGTGCCGGCGCGCCACGCATCGACAGCCTGCTGCACCTCGGGGGCGGAGCCGTCGGCCTTCGCGGCGTCAGCCTGGGCCTTCAGGGTCTCGCCGAGCGTGACGAGCCGCTCGGTCGCGTCGGGCCGCCGGTTGAGCAGGACATCCTCGATATGCTCGAGGAGCACCTTGTCCACCTCCTCGTAGACCTCGAGCATGGAAGGGTTGACGATGGCCATGTCCAGGCCGGCCCGGATGGCATGATAGAGGAACGCCGCGTGCATGGCCTCGCGGACCACGTTGTTGCCCCGGAAGGCAAAGGAGACGTTCGACAATCCACCGCTGACCTTGGCGTGGGGGAGGTGGGCCTTGATCCAGCGGGTTGCCTCGATGAAATCGACGGCGTAGTTGGCATGCTCGTCGATGCCGGTGCCGACGGTGAGGATATTCGGGTCGAAGATGATGTCCTCCGGCGGGAATCCGACCTTGTCCACAAGGAGGCGGTAGGCGCGCTCGCAGATGCGGATCTTCTCGGCCAGCGTGGCCGCCTGGCCGTTCTCGTCGAAGGCCATGACGACGACCGCGGCGCCGTAGCGCAGGATGGTGCGCGCCTGTTCGAGGAACTTCGCCTCGCCCTCCTTGAGCGAGATGGAATTGACGATGCCCTTGCCCTGGAGGCATTTCAGGCCGGCCTCGATGACCTCCCATTTCGAGGAGTCCACCATCACGGGTACCTTGGCAATCTCAGGCTCGCTGCCGATGAGGTGCAGGAAGCGCGTCATGGCGGCGACGCCGTCGATCAGGCCGTCGTCCATGCAGATGTCGATGAGGTTGGCGCCGTTGTCCACCTGCTGGCGGGCGACGGAGACGGCCTCCTCGTAGTTGCCGGCCTTGACGAGCTTGGCGAACTTCGGCGAGCCGGCGACGTTGGTCCGCTCGCCGATCATGAGGAAGGTACCCGGCTGGTGGACGAAGGGGAGGGAGCCGGAGAGGGCCAGTTCCGGCTTCAGGATCGTGAGGGAGCGTGCGGGCTTCGGGGCGACCGCCTGGGCGATCGCGGCGATGTGCTCGGGCGTGTTGCCGCAGCAGCCGCCCACGATGTTGGCGAGGCCGCTCTGCGCGAATTCGCCCAGCTGCCGCGCCATGTCGGCCGGGCCGAGGTCAAAGCCGGTCGGCGTGAGCGGATTCGGCAGGCCGGCGTTGGGGTAGCAGGAGATGAAGGTGTCAGCCTTGGGGCCCAGTTCCTCGAGGAAGGGGCGCATGAGGTCGGGTCCGATCGAGCAGTTGAGGCCGACGGAGAATGGCTTCACGTGGCGCACGGCGTTCCAGAACGCGCCCACGGTCTGCGCCGAGATCATCGTCTCGCCGCCGCGACCGACCGCGGCCGAGATCATGACGGGCAGGCGGATCCGGTCCTCGGCGAAAATCTCGCCGAGGGCGACGAGCGCCGCCTTGGCGTTGAGCGAGTCGAAGATCGTCTCGACCAGCAGCAGGTCGGAACCGCCGGCGATGAGTGACCGGATCTGGCGGCGGTAGTCGGCCTTCACCTGGTCGAAGGTGACCACGCGGAAGCCCGCGTCGTCGGCATCGGGCGAGTTGGAGAGGGAGACAGTCAGCGGTCCGATCGCGCCGGCGACGTAGCGGCGGCGGCCGGTGGCGTTGGCGATCCGGTCGGCCCACTCGCGGCACTGGCGGGCGGAGGTGTAGTTGATGTCGTGGGCGAGTTCCTGCAGGAACTTGTTCTCGAGGACCTGCGCGTAGAACGCCGGGTCCTTGCGGCCGCCCTGCTCGCGGGGGTCCTCGATGAAGAACTCGCTCTGGCCGATGCTGGTGGCGGAAAAGGTGTTCGTCTCGATGATGTCCGCGCCGGCCTCGAGGAAGCGGCGGTGGATGTCACCGATCTCGACGGGGCGGGTAAGGGAGTAGATGTCGCCGTTGTTCTTGAGATCCTTGGGTGCGTCCTTGAAGCGCTCGCCACGGACATCCTGTTCGGTCAGATTGTAGCTCCGGATCGTGGTGCCCATCGCGCCATCGAGCACGGCAATGCGCTCCCCCAGCATCTGACGGAGGGCGGCTTCGGCGACAGTAGGTGCGTGGGGGTGGGCGGGCATCAGTTCAGTAATCTACATATCAGGATGTAATGATATAAAGCAAGTCATTCCTTAGTCCCGCAACAGTCAATGGGTTAGGTCGGTATGGTTGAGTATGGTCTACTGAAAATCGGTTACGGGCCAGCCCAGTCATAGTCAACGGATGCACAGGCTTTGGGGTTGCGGGCGGACGCGCTCGGCCGGTTACTTCGGGACGCCTGAGGTTCTTTCCAGTCAATTCAGCAGTCACAGGGAAGGCCGTGCAAACCGGCCACAGTAGCGCTGCGGTAACGCATCACAGACCCCCATTCCGCTTCAGGGCGGGAACAGAGCCAGTCGGAAAGCCGGCGAAGGCGGGGGCGAGGCAAAATGCGGAGTCCGAACATCTGGCTGCCGAAACTCACTCCGCTGGCGCGTGTGCGCGCACCGGCGACAACCTTCATCGCACTCAATGAAGCGTGAGAGTAGGGACGTGCGGCGCCATGCGCCGTGGCGGTCTGCTCTTGCCGTAAGGAATAGCAGATCATGAAACCATCCCTCCGGGTGTCGTTGCGACACCTTGTATTCGCCGCCGGCCTGGTGCCGGCGTCTTGCGCGTTCGCGCAAAGCGTCGAAACCATCGTGTTGCCCGATTACGTGTTCACCGCCACGCGCACGCCCGCCGCGCTGACGACCACCGGCACCGCCGTGGACTCGATCAGCGCCGCCGAGCTGGCGCGCATGCAACTCGGCAGCCTGAGCTCAGCGCTCGCCGGTGTGCCCGGTGCGCCGGCCTTCGCTTCGGGCGCGCCCGGGGGTGTGACCTCGCTCTTTTTGCGCGGCGCCAATTCCAACCAGACGCTGTTCCTCGTGGACGGCATCCGGGCCAACGACCCGAACACCGACTACCAGGCCACGCTCGGCGGCCTCGGCCTCGGGGCGTGCGACAACCTCGAGGTATCGCACGGCCCGCAGAGCACGCTCTACGGCGGCGAGGCCGTCGGGGGCGTGATCGCCATTCGCGGCCAGCGCGGCGCGGGCCCGGTGCGCGGGGCATTCTCCGTGGAGGGCGGCTCGTTCGGCACGATCCAGGGCGCGGCCAGCGTGCAGGCGGGTGACGAACAGGGCGGCTACACGTTTTCGCTCTCGGGCGGACGCACCGACAATGAGCGCGCCAACAACCGCTTCGATCACACGTCCTACGCGCTGCGTCTCGACCGCAAGCTTTCCGGCAAGGTGGCCGTCGGTGCGACCTGGCGCGGGTTCATCGGAGTTTACGGCTCGCCCGGCCCCGCGATCGGGTGGGGGGCCAACGATCCCGACAATGAGGAGCGTGAAAGCAACCAGCTCGCGACGATCTTCGCCGACTTCACGCCCTCGCCGGAGTTTGGCAGCAAGGTGGTGCTTGGCGGACAGGAACGCCGCTATGTGGCGTGGGACGGCAGCGCTGCCACCGTCGTGAAAAACCGCCGGGTTGTCCTCGACTGGCAGGGCACATACGGCGGGTACGAACGCCACCGAATCACGGGCGGCGTGACCACCGAGGCCAACCACACGCGCAACACAGGATTCGGCAACATCAACCGGCGGCAGCAACTGTTCGCGGTGTTCGCGCAAGACGAGTGGACGCCGGTTGAGCATGTCTACCTGACCGCCGGCTTGCGCAGCGACGACCACGATACCTACGGCCGGGCCACGACCGGCCGGGGCACGGCGGCGTGGCTGTCCGCGGACTCCCGCTGGAAATTGCGCGCGAGCTACGGCACGGCATTCCGCTCACCCAGTTTCCTCGATCTCTACGGACAGGATTTCTACTATGTGGGCAATCCCGCCCTCGAGGCCGAGAAAGCCCGCGGCTGGGATGCCGGCTTGGATTATTTCCTGGCCGACAAGCACGGCGTGCTCAGCGCCACATGGTTCGACACGCGCATCAGCAACCTGATCGCCTATGACTTTGCGTCCTTTCCCAGCACGGTGAAAAACGTCGGCCGCGCCCGCACGCAGGGGCTGGAGGTGTCGGGCAAGTTCACGCTGCCGGGAGCAGTGGACGTTCGGCTGTCGTATTCGTATATTGAGGCCGACGACCTGACCGCCGGCACGCGGCTGTTGCGGCGCCCGCGGCACAGCGGTTCACTCGACCTGTGGCACGACTTCGGCGGTGGTTTCAGCGCGGGCACCGGCCTGGTCTTCGTCAGCGACCGGATGGATGTGCATGCCGCGACCTTCGCCACCATCCCCGGGGAGGATTACACGGTGGTGCGGGTCTACGGTACGTGGCAGGCGAGTCCGCACGTGACAATCAAGGCGCGCATCGAGAACCTGCTCGATGAGCAATACGAGCAGGTGCACGGGTATCCGCAACTGGGGCTCGGGGTCTACGCCGGCCTGGAGTGGCGGTTCTGATGATTGCGTGGAGGCGGGGTGAGGGCGGGGGCGCGTCTCCAGCACTCACCTTACCGGCCGCGTTCGGAATTCAACCCGGCGAGTTTCCCGATCAGTGCGTCGTCGTAGGTATCAGGGGGCCACCCATAGGCGGCGAGCACGGCGGCGTGGAGTTGCCCGGGGTTGCCACTGCGGGCCGCTCGGGCAATGGCGTGACGCTGCGCTTCCTGCGCGGCGGTCAGGGCACTGAGCGGGGTGGCTGGCGCCCAGGGGAAGGGAAAGGATTCCACGATCCTCACCGGATCCAGCCGCCGGGTACGGTGGGCATGGTGCCACACGGCGAACAGCGTTGATTGCAGGATGCCATGGGTGAAGTCGTCATCCCGGGCCACCACGAGCAGCGTGGCGTCGGGCAGCAGGTCTTCCTCGATCCAGCGCCAGTCGGGAGTGGCGACGGTGGCCGGCAGGGCGAGATAGCGCGATATCCGGGCGAGGGCCCGGCGCAGGCCGTGATTGGCGCCCGGGTTAAGCCACGCCCCGCCAGCGCGTTTTTGCAGGAGCGCGAAGGGTTGCTCGTAGAGGGCGGCCTCCTGCACGGTGAAGTGCGCCGGGAAATCGATCGACCAGTTTTCGGCGGGGGCATCACCGACCGCTGCCAGCCGGCGGCGCAACACATCGGAGTTGGGCCGACCGCAGGCGTTGGCCGCCTGGAGGATGCTGATTGCCTCACGTTCCCTGAGCTGTGCCGGGGGCCATGCCGCTTCGCCGAGGAAGGCGAGGCCGGTGTTCTCCGGAAGTGGCTCCGACGGTCTCATCGCTTGAGCCCCAGCCACCGGGCCAGGCCCGTGACGGCATCCGCGATCTTGTGGCCACGCTTGACTGACCGGCACATGATGCGCAGCCGGCGGGCGGGTCGGTCGGCCTTGGGGTCGACATGACCGACCAGTTCCGTGCCGGCAAGCACGGGTAGCGCGTAGTAGCCCCGCACACGCTTGGCGGGAGGCGTGTAGACCTCCCACGTGTAATCGTAACTCCACAGCGCGGCCGTCACCCGCCGGTGGTAGATGAGGGGGTCCAACGGGGCGAGGAGCAGCGGCTGCGTCGCTGATGAGGGTTGAGGATCGAGAGCTGAGAGATCGAGCAACGGCAGGTCGGTCCGGAGGCAGTAAAGGGTGGGGCAGTCCTCGATGGTGATGGCCTGGACGAGGTCGGCGACGTGGGGAAGTTCGTCGCGCTTGAGCGGGGTGAGCCGGCGCTGGCGGAGCTTGAGAAGGACCTCCCAGCGGGCGGTCTCCGGTTTCGTCGGCTCGGGCAGGCGAAGGATGGCGGGCGGCAGGACCCGATCAGGCAGGTTGTAGTAGCGCCGGTTGCCCTCGCCGCGGTGCGAGATGAGCAGCTGGCCGTGGAAGAAGAGCTTTTGCAGGGTGGACTTGGCCAGGGTGGAGGCCCCCCAGACGGAGCGAGCGCGACCGGTGTCAGTAAAATCCTCCGAACTGAGCGGTCCGCGGGCGGAGATCTCAGCAAAGAGGCGGGTTGAGATCTGTTTCTGCCTTGGCGTCAGCCGGCCCGACCATGCGCCATTGCGGCGGGTGCGGTGTCGCATCTTGGCCTGCAGGTACGGCCAAGCGTCGAGGGGCAGGGCAACGAGGGTGTGGTCAGTGGGCAGGTGGTGTTCAAAGGCCGTGCGGGCGGTAGGGGGCAGGATAGCGCCGTCGCCATGCAGATGCCGCATCAGTCCGCCCTCGCGGTAGCCCTGCACCCGGTTGCGGAGGATCAGGTCGTGCATCCGGCCGCAGACATTGATCGGGTCGATCTGGATGTATCCGTGGTGGGCGAGGGCGGTGGCGATATCCGCGACCGGTTCATCCAGCAGCAGGGCCCGGCGCATGAACCGGCGGGCGGTGGCGGGATCAAGATGGAGCGCGGTCATGCGGAGAAGCACGGATGATCGGTCACAAAATGCAAAACGACACAAAAGAAAAGGCCGCACCGAGCGGTGCGGCCTGGATAGAAAGGCGCGGGCGCCGGCTTACTTCTTGGGGGCGTTGGCCTCGATGTCGGCCAGGCGCTTGTCGAGGGTGTTCATCTCGCTGACGAGGCGTTCCTCGATCTTCTTGCGCTCCGTGCTGTTGACGATGCTCAGGTTGGCGGCGTCGCGCACGATGTTGGCGGGCAGGGAGAGGAGGCGGGTGATGAGGCCCTGATCCTTGAAGCTGCTCAGATAGAGCGCGGTGATCTCGTGGGAGAGCCGCATCGAGTCCTGCGCGACCGACTGCGAGGCGAGCAACTGGGTGTTGAGCTCCTGGTTGCGGGACATCTCGGAGGTCAGCACGCCCGTGATCTGGTCGGAGATGCGCTGGCTGTAGCCGTTGATGGATTCGCGGGTGAGATTCTGGTCCTTGGACATCTCGGCCAGGATGGGCTGGATCTTCTCCGCCATGCGGCTGGAAACCTTGTCGACCTGCTCGTTTTGCAGCTTCTCGGCCTCCTCCGGGCTCTTGGGCAGCGGATTGTAGGGCTGCACCTTCTTGGCGATCGCCTCGGCCAGGGCGTCAACCTTCTCGGCGTTGAGCTTGGCGACCTCTTCCTCGGTCATGAACACGTCGGCGGCGCGCTTGGAAATGGCGTCCTTGAGCAACTGGTTGACGGACTCGATGTGCCGGCGGGTTTCCTCGGCGGAGGCTTTCATCTCGGCGTTGGTCTGCTCGCGGAGGTCAGCCATCTCCTTTTGCTGCTTGGCGGCAAGCTCGGCGGCAGACTTCTGGTTCAACCAGAAACTAATGCCAAGGATCAGGATGGCGGTGAGAAGGATCGCGGGGATTTGGTCTTTTAGCTTTTGCCACATGGTGAGTATCGGGTTGGGTGAGTGCTCCGACATGACTAGCAGGTGTTAGTTCAAATGCAATTCATCGCTTAACCGCCATCCCCGTCCTAAAATGAGCCTAAACCGCTACGAGCAAGCGATCTTTGACTATTGGGAACGGCAGCCGGATGAGCGCCGTCACTGGATCGCCAAGGTGTCAGAAATGACCCGCATGCAATCGGCCGCCGAGGCCGCGCGACCCTTGGAAAGGGAGTTATGGGAGTATTTTGTCGAGCGGCGCCAGCACGTGCCGCAACTGCGGGATCCGGGCCTGCAGGGGTTGGCGCGAGTCAGTCTATTGAATCTCGCGGAGCATGTCATCCGGCTGTGGGGACCGCCCCCGAAACCGCGCAAAACACCCGAAACGCGTTGAGGTCCGGGCGTCTTGAGCGGGATGTTTTCACAATTTTGCAATTACTGCATTTACAAACGGCCCAAGTGGATGCATCTGTTGTTCACAAGTTATCCACTCGATGGAAAACACCACAAGCTCGGTTCATTCCACGCAGCAGAGCCACCACGTAGAGGTTAGAGCCAAGACCTACGTTCTCGATACGAACGTCCTGCTGCACGACCCTCAATCGATTTTCAAATTTGAGGATAACAACCTCGCGATCCCCGTCGAGGTGCTCGAGGAACTCGACGCCATCAAGGGCGAGCAGTCCACCGAGCGCGGCCGCAACGCCCGGCGCGTGCACCGCATCCTCCAGGAGCTCCTGCCCGACTCCCGCTCCATGCACGAGGGCGTCAAGCTGCCCAACGGCGGCACCCTGTCGGTCATCATCAACCGCTACCTGGTGGAAAACAACTGGTCGTCGCCCGCCATGCAGCGGTTGCGCGCCGTCCTCTCCGACTTCACCAAGAAGGACAACCGCATCATCGCCTCCGCACTGTTCGTCCAGGAGACCTTCCCGCCGCCGACCATCCTGGTCACCAAGGACGTCAACGTGCAGCTCAAGGCCCGCGCCGTCGGCCTCGAGGCGCAGGATTACCTCAACGACAAGGTGCCCGAGGCGGTCAGCGACGACGATTCCTACCAGACCGTCACCCTCGATGTGTACGAGATGCAGCGCTTCTGCTCCGAGGGCGAATTGGAGCTCGGCGAGGACGTCGCGAAGAAACTCTACCTCAACGAATACGTCCTGCTCATGACCCCCGAGGGCAAGACGATGCCCGGCCGCTATTATGGCGCCAACGTCGTGCGCCGGCTGCAGATCCCGGATTTCGTCAAGGCCCCCGGCGGCATCCCGATCCGCCCGCGCAACCTCGAGCAACAGTTCTTCGTCGACGCCCTGATGGACGACAGCATCTCGCTCGTCACCTGCTTCGGCAAGGCCGGCACGGGCAAGACTCTGCTCTCGACTGCCTGCGCACTCTTCCAGACGACCGACGAGCGGTCCATTTACGACGGCCTGTCGATCTCCCGCCCGGTCATCGCGCTCGGCAAGGACATCGGGTTCCTGCCCGGCACACTCGAGGAAAAGATGAAGCCCTGGCTGCAGCCCTACCACGACGCGCTGGAGGTGCTCATGCCCTCGAAGCCGCAGAAGGAGCCGCAGTTCGTCAGCAAGAAGACCGGCAAGAAAAAGAAGAAGCACGACGACCAGCACGCCATGATGAACCTGGCGCAGCCGTCACACGGCGGCAACGGCAACGGCCTGCCGCCCCTCAAGCCCTACGAGCGGCTCATCAAGAACGGGGTGGTCGAGATCGAGGCGCTCTGCTTCATCCGCGGCCGCTCGATCGCCCGCCGCTTCTTCATCCTGGACGAGGCCCAGCAACTCACCCCGCACGAGGTGAAGACGGTCATCACCCGCATCGCCGAGAGCTCGAAGCTCGTGCTCATCGGCGACCCGGCGCAGATCGACAACCCCTACGTGGACTCGCGCAGCAACGGCCTCGTATATTGCCACAACCGCATGAAGGGCCACGCCCTCGCGGCACACGTGAAGCTGTCCAAGGGCGAGCGCTCGCGGCTGGCGGAGCTCGCAGCGGACCTGCTGTAGCCCGCGGCCCCGCGATTCTCGGCTTGCGACCCGGGCGCGCGGGCGGAAACTGCCCGTCTGTGGACAAGGCGCTGATATCAGTCCAACCCCCCAAGGCTTCCGCCCCGCCGGACGAGTCGCTGGAGGCGCAGCGCCAGATTCTCCAGCTGAAGGACACGGTCGCGGCGCTCCGCCAGCGGCTGGAAGGCGCCGAAGCCAGCCGGGCCGAGGCCGTGCAGGCGGCCGTGGCCGCCGGGGCCGACGAGATCCGCATCCTGCGTACGACCATCGCCACCTTGCGCGACGAGTTGCAGGCGCTTGAGGCCGCCAAGCAGGCGGCGGTGCAGGCGGCGGTGGCCGCGGGGCAGAGCGAGGCGCACCAGCTGCACCTCACCATCCAGACCCTGCGCGAACAGCTGGAGCGCGAACTGTTCGACCACAAGGACGCCCTGGCCCGGTCGCAGCAGTCGCACCAGGCCGAGCTGCGGCAGCTCCACGACACGATCGCGACACTGCGCACCGCCTTGGAACACAAACATGGAAACTGAACTGCCCACCAAGCCCGAGGCGCCGCGCCGCGCCAGCCGCGAGACCATGGTCGGGCTGCGCGCCCGCCTGCGCCGCTCCGAGATGCTGCTCAAGCTCACGCAGCAGGTGGCGGCCATCGACGACCTTGACCAGCTGCTGGCCACCATCATCGAGCTCACCGCGAACGAGACCGACGCGGAGCGCGGCTCCCTCTTCCTCAACGACCCCGGCAGCGGCGAGCTGTGCTCCCGCGTGGCCCAGGGCACGTTCAACCGCGAGATCCGCCTGCTCAACACCGAGGGCATCGCGGGCGCCGTCTTCCACAGCGGGAAGGGCGAGATCGTCCACGACGCGTACGCCGACCCGCGCTTCAACCGCGACATCGACGACAAGACCGGTTTCCGCACCCGGTCCATCCTGTGCGCCGCGATCAAGACCGCGCGCGGCGAGGTCATCGGCGTCGTGCAGACGCTGAACAAGCGCAAGGGCCACTTCACCGCGGATGACCTGGTGTTGCTCGAGGCGATGGCCCAGCAGGCCGCGTCCGCCCTGCAGAGCACGCAGTACATCGAGCGGATGAAGAAGACCCGCCAGCAGGAGATGGAGTTCCTCGACCTCATCGCCGACATCACCAGCTCGCTCGAGCTCTCGGTGCTGCTGCGGCGGGTCATGAGCGAGGCCACCCGCATGCTCAAGGCCGACCGCTCCACGCTCTTCCTCAACAACGAGAAGACCCACGAGCTCTGGTCCGAGGTGGGGGAGGGGCTGAACGCGGTGCAGATCAAGCTGCCCAACACCGCGGGCATCGCCGGCGCCGTCTTCCAGTCGGGCAAGACGATCAACATCCCGCACGCCTACGCAGACCTCCGCTTCAACCCCGCCTTCGACAAGAAAACCGGCTACTTCACCCGCTCCATCCTCTGCGTGCCCGTGGTGAACAAAACCGGCAAGGTTATCGGCGTTACCCAGGCGCTGAACAAGCGCGGCGGCCCCTTCACCGCCGAGGACGAGTCGCGGCTCAAGGCCTTCACCGCCCAGGTCTCCATCGCGCTGGAGAACGCCAAGCTGTTCGATGACGTCCAGAACATGCGGAACTACAACCAGTCGATGCTGGAGAGCATGTCCAACGGCGTCATCACCTTCACCGATGAGGGCCGCATCCACACCTGCAACGCCGCCGGCTACCGCATCCTGAAGGCCCGCGAGGCCGACGTCATCGGCAAGACGGCGACCGAGTTCTTCACCGGGGCCAACGCCTGGCTGGTCGACCGGCTCAAGGACCTCGAGGCCGCCGGGGCCAAGAGCGACCTGCTGATGGACGCCGAGATGGAGGCGCGCGGCGAGAAGCTCAGCGTCAACCTCACGCTCCAGCCCCTCATCAGCCTCAAGGGCAAGCGTGTCGGTTCGCTGCTGATGATCGAGAACATCAGCAACGAGAAGCGCATGAAATCCACCATGGCGCGCTACATGGACCCCGGCTTGGCTGACCGGCTGCTCGCCGGCGGCGGCGAGGCACTGGGCGGCCAAAGCATCGAGGCCACCGTCCTCTTCTCCGACATCCGCTCCTTCACCACCCTTACCGAGGAACTGGGCGCGCAGGGCACCGTCGCGTTGCTCAACGAATACTTCACCCTCATGGTGAACTGCATCACCGCCGAGGGCGGCATGCTCGACAAGTTCATCGGCGATGCGATCATGGCCGAGTTCGGCATCCCGATCCCGCGGGAGGACGACACCGACCGGGCGGTCCGCGCCGCCATCTCGATGATCACCGAGCTGCGGGCGCTGAACGTCCAGCGCCAGCAACGCGGCCAGAAGCCGATCCTCATGGGCATCGGGCTCAACACCGACACGATCGTCTCCGGCAACATCGGCTCGCCGAAGCGCATGGATTACACGGTCATCGGCGACGGCGTGAACCTCGCCTCACGGCTGGAGAGCGCCTGCAAGGAGTACTCGGCCCAGATCCTCATCAGCGAGTTCACCTACCGGAAGATGAAGGGCACCTACCGCACCCGCGAGGTCGATCGCGTCATCGTCAAGGGCAAGACGGAGCCGATCGGCGTCTACGAGGTCCTCGATTTCCACACCGAGGAGACCTTCCCGCACCTGAGGGAGACGGTGAATCATTTCCACGGCGGGCTGGCGCAATACCGCAAGGGCGACTTCGGCCAGGCGATCAAGCAATTCACGGAGGCACTGGGCCTGCATCCGGGGGACAAGCTCAGCCAGACTTACATTGACCGCTGCAAATATCTCATGGCCCACCCGCCCGAGGGCAAGTGGGACGGCGTGTGGGTGATGAAGTCGAAGTAGGGCGTCACGCCCTTATTCCACCAGCAGTTCGCTGACCCACCACGGGAAATCCCGGTTGCCGACCTGCCGAACCCAGAGATAACGGCCGCGGACGCCGGCGGGCAGCGTGACGACCGTTTCGTCGCGCTGGCCCTCGACCTGCGCCCGCGCCTCGCCTGGTTGGGCCGGGTCATCGCTCACCTGCACCTCGATCTTGGCCGGGAAAAAGTAGCCCCGGACCCGGTTGTCGAGGGTCACCTTCCGCACGGGGCGGGAATGATGGAGGTCGGCCATGATCCATTCACCCGGCGTGCCCGGAACCGACCAGGAGGTGCCCGGTTTGCCATCGGTGAGATTGGCGAGATCGGCGGCCGAGTTTGAGACCTGACAGGTCGGCGCCCCCGCCAGATTGGAGGTGATGGCGTCCACGGCGTCACGGGCGGCCTCCGCGGTCGCGGGATCGGCCAGATAACGCTGCGCCGTCTCGAGGGCCGGCTGGTCGGCGCAGAGGCTGAGCACATTGAGCAGTGCGAGCTGCTCGGGGACGCCCACGGGAAGGGCCAGCAGGGAGCGCGCCTGGGCGGAGCGCTCGGCGGGTGACAGGCTGGATTTGCGCGCGAGAAAACGTGCCGCGCCCAAGACGGCGGCGCTGCGGGCCGCGGGCACCTGGGTCTGGCCCGCGACCTTGACCAGCAGGGGCAGGGCGGAATCGTCGGTCCAGCGGGCGAGTTCGGCGACAGCGGCCGGAGCCAGGGTCTCGTCGCTGCTCAGGGCGAGGCTTCCGGCCGAGGCGAGGGTCTTGGCTCCGGGTACGCGGGACAGGACGGGCAATAGGACCAGGCGCGCGGCCGTGTCACCAGAGGCGAGAGCGGCGAGGAGCGGGTCAGCCCGGGTCTCGAGATTGTCGTCGCGCAGGATCATGGTGACGAGCGTGCGGGCGGCGCGGTTTTGCTCGGTCTTGGATTGGGTGCCGAGCGCCCAGTCGATGACGGCCTGCTGGCTGGACGGCGGGGCAATGGCGCGGAGAGCGTCCAAGGCTTCAAACCGCAGCGATTCGACCGGCGACTGGCGCAGGCCCAGCAGGAACGGCACCGCGTCGGTCAGGTTACGGGCCGCGATTTGCTGGATGAACACGGGCTGCAGGGCCGCATCACCCGAGGCGGCGCTAGTGCGGATATAGACATCCAGTCCCGGCCCGTTCAAGCGGGCGAGGCTGGCGAAGGCGGTCTTGGCTTCGGCACCCGACCCGGCGGCGCGCAGGGCGAGTTGGTGGGCCACGTCCGTGTTACCGGGCAGGCGGCCGAGTGCCTCCAGGACCGCGAGGCGAACGTCGGCGTCGGTGCCCTCGAGTGCACGGAGCAGGCCCGGGATGGCACCGGCGTCCCCGCGAGTGCCGAGCGCGGCGATCAGCGGAACCTGCACGGCGGGTGGGTAGGAGCTTAGGCGGCTGGCGAGTTCTGCGGCGGAACCGGGAGCCGGCAGGGTGGAAACGGCATGGATGGCGACGGCGTGGAAGGTAGGTTCGTTCCCGACGAGGGCGGTATGAATCTCCCGGACCGCGTCGGTCGGGCTGGCGTCGATCAGCTGGCGAAGCGCGGCCGAACGCTGCGGCAGCGGGACGGCGGGATTCCCGTAGATGGCGGCGGCGACCCGGTGGGCATCATCGGTCTTCCGGGCGGCGGCGAGGCGGGCGTTGAGCACGGCCGGGGCGAGGGAATCCTTGGCGGACTCAAGCGCGGCCAGGGCGGCGGCACCGCCAATGCGACCGAGAGACTGCGCCGTGGCGGTAACCACGGCGGGGTCGGAATCCTGAAGGCCAAGCGCGAGCGCGGGCACGGCGGCCACGACGCGCCGGCTGCCGAGGGATTCGATCAGGCCAATCCGGGTGCGACCGGAGGTGGTGGGCAAGGCCTTAAGGTAAAGGGCATCGATTGACTCGCCTGGCACGCGATCCAACGCGAGGCGGGCATAATCGCTGCGGGCCGGATCCGTGAGCATCGGGGCAAGCGCGGCGAGGGTGGCGGCATCCGGGCCGGTCGCGCCGGACTGGAGGACATAAGCGAGGTGTTGCGCGGCCTCTTGCACCAAGGCGGGCGCAGCGCCGGGTTTTTGCATTGTGGCCAGCAGCTCGCGTTCGACGGCGGCCTGCTTCGCCGCATCCTTGCCGGCGGCGATGACGGACGTCTCGATCGGAGTGGGTTTATGGGCGTCGTCGTCGAAGGCTCCCTCGACCGCGGCAGTCGCCGGAGCGGCTGGCGCGGTTGGAGCGGCTGGAGTGACTGGAGCAGTTGAGTGCGACGGTGTACCCGGATGGGTGCAACCGGATGCGATGAGCAGGAGCAAGCCGGGGAGGACCCGGAGGCTGGGGACGAAGGGGGAAGTTTTGAAAGTCATGGTGGTCCGGAGGGTCACAGGAGGGCGTAGGGGGCGCGGCGGGGACGATCGAGGAGGCGCGAGGCCATCGGATCGCCGATGATCTCCTCGCGGGCGGGATCCCAGCGCAACGGGCGCCGCAGCTGGCGCGCAATCCCGCAGAGATGCCCCACGGTGGCGGAGCGGTGCCCGATCTCGACGTCGGCGATCGGACGCTGGCGGCTGCGGACACAGTTGAAGAAATCCGTGTGGTGGTTGTTGCTCTCGTAGAGATGCGCCTCATCGGCCCGGACGGGACGGGTCGCCAGCGCCACGGGATTGCACACGAGGTAATCATCGCGGCCGACGCCGACCGTACCCTTGGTGCCGATGAACTCGATCATGGCGGGCTGGTTGCCGTCGACGCGCTGCACGGTGACCCCGTTGGCGTAGCGGTGCGTCTGGTAGGGCGAACCCTCGAAGCCGGCCGGGATGAACTCAACCGGGCCCGAGTCGTCCATGCCGAGGGCCCACTGGATGATGTCAAAGTGATGGGCACCCCAGTCGCCGTTCTTGCGGGCGCCATACTCGAGGAAATTACGCCAGCCGCCGCCGTAATCGCCGAGGACGCGCAGGCGGTTGTACGGCCGCCAGGGCGTCGGCCCGAGCCAGCGGTCATAGTTGAACCCCTCCGGGACGGGCTCCTCGGCCAGGACCGGGGCGGGCGGGAAGCGGCCGAGCTTGGTGCGGATGGACTTGATGTCACCGATCCAGCCGTTGCGGACGATGGTCGCGGCGCGGCGGAAGGCGGACTCGGAGCGCTGCTGCGTGCCAGTCTGCAGCACGCGGCCGGTGCGGCGGGCGACGTCCACCATCGTGCGGCCCTCGCGGACGGTGAGCGTCATGGGCTTCTCGCAATAAACGTCCTTGCCCGCCTGCATCGCGGCGATGGACACGGCGGCATGCCAGTGGTCGGGCGTCGTTGCAAACACGACGTCGATGTCGGGGCGCGCGACGAGCTCCTCGTGCGTGGCATAAATATCAATGCCCTTGAAGGCGCTGGTGCCGGCGTTCTCGGCGTAACCCTGCTCGACGCGCTGCCGCATCTTTTCGGCCTTGGCGCGCCACACGTCGCAGAGGGCGACGATCTGGCAGTCATCACGGCCCAGCAGTCCACCGACATGCTGCGTGGCGATCAGGCCGTTGCCGACCAGGCCCACGGTGATCCGGTTGCCCGGGGCGGTGCTGCCGAACAGGCGGCCGGGCAGGAAAAGCGGGGCGACGCCGGTGGCGAGGATGCCGGCCAGGCCGTGCTTGATGGCGGTGCGGCGGGTGAGCAGGGGGGATAATACCGGGGAGGAGGTGGTCATGGGGGAAGGGTGGGGCGCGAACCGTTAAGAAAAGCGCTGCCCGTGCGGGGTGGCCAGAGCATATTCTCGCTACAGGATTATCCTCAGGTAAGCCACGCGCAAACGGCGTGACAGAGTTATTTGGTCGAACAATGGCGCGGCGAATTCGGCCGTTTGGTCGGGTTTGGTTCTGGACCGCGCCCGGAGGTCGCGCGCCACCCTCACTTCTTCGCTTACGCCTCGGCCGGAAATGCCCGGGCTAGGGATGGGCGAGGGCGCGGAGCATCTCGACCTGCCGGAGATACGCCGGCTTCGGTTGCAGGTTTTCATCCAGCAGCAGCGGTTGTCCGTCCTCGCCGTCGGACTTCCAGGAATGGCGGTCGGTGAAGCCCCAGGTCTTGAAACTTTTCACCGCCGGCGATTGCAGCGCGCGCCGCAGGATCTCGGCGTAGTATTTTCCCTGCAGGGCGAAGTCCTCGGCGGTGGGATTCGGGCCGAGGTGGATGTCGAATTCCGAGATGTGGACGCCGATGCCGGCCTGCTCGTAGAGCTTCAACATCGCGGTGAAGGCCTCGAAATCGAAGGCGCGGTCGTCGGCCCAGCCCTGCAGGACTCCCGCCTTCAGCCGGCAGTGGAGCTGGAGGCCGGCGTCGTCCACGGGGATGCCTTCCGCCTTCATGGCCTGGATCAGCTCGAGGAACGGGAGCGCCCGCCGGCTCACCGTCGTCTCGTTGTCCCAGTCGTTGAGGACCAGCCGGAGGTCGGGTCCGCCCGCCTCCCGCGCGGTGCGAAACGCCTCGACCAGATAGCGGGGGAACGCGTGGGTTTTCCCCTGATACATGCCCAGCATCTTGAACCAGACGTGTTCGCCGCCCTTGTACGCCCGCTCCTGCCAGGCGAACTCCCCGTCAGGCTTCCGGCCCTTGCCGGTCAGGGGTTCATTCACCACGTCGACGTAGTGAATCCGCCCCTTGTACCGCGTGAGGATGGTGGTGATGCGGTCGCGCAGGAGCTGCAAGAGTGCGTCGGCCGAGAGTCCGCCCTCGTTGACCCACTGCGGCGTGTACTCTGCGCCGCCGATCAGCGGGTGGAGGTGGACCTTGAGCTGATGCTCGTGGGCGAAGGCGATGAGGGCGTCGGTCCGCTCAAAGTTGTACGCCCCCGCCTTGCGCTGCGTGCTGCCCATGTAGACGCCGACCGTCATGATCTTGAAGTTGCGCGCGAAGAACTCGGCGAGGGGCGGATTGTCCTCCTTGGTGAAATCAAGCCCGCTCGCAAACGAGCCGAGCAGGAAGTCGGGCCGCACCTGGCTGGCCAGCGCGGCGAGCGAGTCCGGCGGTGGCGGCGCGGCCAATGCGACCGACGCGACCGTGAGCAGGAGCATCGGGGAGAGAAGTAGCCGCAGGCGTTTCATGGGAGGGTTTGCTGCGGTTCAGCACCGCGTCCTGAGGTCGCGCGCCACCTTCACTCCTTCGCTTCGGCCTCGACCGGCTTCTCCTCTCCCTCGGCTTCCGGTTCCTCCTCGTCGAGGAGGCTGGGTTCCTCGGCCCGCCGGGCCATCCATTCCATGACCCCGGCGAAAAACCCGGTGAACATGAGGTCGCCGAACAGCGTGTTGCGGAAGAAATAGATCGTCGGGGGATACTCGGGGTGGCCCACGGTCAGGGCCTGCCACCAGCCGGCCAGCGTCTTGGCGTAGAAGGCGTCGCCGAACCACGACTGCGTGTTGGTCACGAGGTAGAACAGCAGCGCGCCGAGCAGCGAGCCGTTGAGCAGCCAGAGCCAGGATTTGCGGTTGCGCACCCAGAGGCCGAGGCCGAGGCCGGCGGCGAAGCAGGCCGCGCGGGCGAGATAGCCGCCCAGCTCGAGGTGGTAGCCGTATTCGCGGGCGTAAAACCAATTGATGTAGAGATCCGTGAGGCAGAGCCCGGCGAAGGGCAGGAGCGCGAGGCGCTTGTCGCGGAAATACACCGCGCCGCAGAACGCGAGCGCCATCATCGGGGAGAAGTTCGCCCAAGCCAGGTCCATCGTCGGCAACACCCGGTAGACGAGGGCGAGGACAATCATGATGAGGGCGGCGGTGCGCATGGTGGAATCCTTAGCCGGAATAATTGAAATACACAGAACTAATCCCCGAAGATCCCCGGTTAGTCATCCTGATAATTCGGCTCATTCCGTCTAACCTTGTTCCGCCTCGCGGGCCATGAGCCAGAGCAGGTCCGACACCCGGTTGACGTATTGCAGGAGCAGCGGCCGCAGGCGGCGGCCGTGGGCGGCGAGCCCGACCAGCCGGCGCTCGGCGCGCCGGGCGGCGGTGCGGGCCAGGTCGAGGGCCGCGGCCGGGGGATTGGCGCCGGGGGTGGCCCAGCCATCGAACTTGGGCCGGCGCGCCTCGATGGCCGCCACGGCGGCATCCACCCGCGCAAGCGCCGGGTCGCCGATCCGGACAAACGGGGAGGCGGCATGGCGCCCGGCGTCGCTTTCGGCACAGGCGACCTCGCCCATCAGCGCGACGAGGTCCTGCTGGATCCGCTCGAGCTCGGCCTTGACCGGGCCGGGGGGCAGGCTGGCCCGGGCAAGGCCGAGCGCGGCGTTCAATTCGTCGAGAGCGCCCACCGCCTCGATCTGGGGATGGTCCTTTGGCACCCGCTGCCCGTAGAGCAGGCTGGTAGTGCCATCATCGCCCGTGCGGGTGGCGATGGAGCGGGGGTGGGGCGCGGTCATTTTTTCTTGGCGGCCTCGCGCGTCTGTTTCTTCAGGGCCTTCAGCGCGGGGTCGATGGCGGCCATCGTGGCCTTGTCCATGTGGTCGATGAAGAGGACACCGTTGAGGTGGTCGATCTCGTGCTGCACGCAGCGCGCGAGCAGCCCGTTGCACACCAGGGTGTGCGCCACACCCTTGAGGTCCTTGAATTTCACGGTGACCTGGTCGGGGCGGACGACATCACCGCGGATGTCGGGAAACGAAAGGCAGCCCTCCTCGTAGGAGTCGGTCGGCTCGGGCACCACCACCAGGACCGGGTTGACGATGGCCAGGGGCATGAAGAGTTCCAGCGGGGGGCGCGTGCCGTCATATTCCCAGGCAAACTCGCTCTCCGTCTGCCGCAGGTCCACCACGCAGAGCTGGAGGGCGTGGTTGACCTGCTGGGCGGCGAGGCCGATGCCGGCGGCATCATGCATGGTGTCGATCATGTCCGCCGCCAGTCGGGCCAGCGTGGCATCGAACGCCGTCACATTGACGCCTTTTTTGCGCAGGATCGGGCTGTTGAAGTGAACAATCGGCAGTACCATGGGTCAGGATGAGTCGTGCAGGGTATTTGCCCCTGTCACGGGGCGGCAAATAAATTTGTTTCCGACCACCCAACTGTTATGCCTCCACCCATGTCCACGTCCACTTCCGGCGACCGGTCTGCCCTCTGGCAACTGTGGCTCGGTCTGGGCCTCGGACTGCTCCTGATCGCCTGGCTGCTGCCGGTGAACGTGAAGTCCCTGAACACGGCTTTGCTCCGCGAGGCGGGCCGGGATACCGCCACGGTGGCCGGTTTTGGCCGCGAACTGCTGGAGCTCGACAAGCCCGGCCCGGCGGCCCTCGTCCTCGAGGCCGCCCGCAAGGTCGGCGATCCGGCCGCCGGGGCCTTCGGGGTCGTTTACGACGCCTACGCGAGGAATCACCGCGACCTCATGCCTTGGGGCGGGTGGGACGTCGCCCTCGAACCGTTGCTGGCCAGCCGCAATGCCGCCTCCCCGGCCGATTCGAAGCCTGTCCTCAACTTCATGGTGACCCAGCAGGCGCGCGAGAACCTGCGCCGCTACCTCTCGGTCTCCCGGTTGCCCGGCGTGCAGACGCTCCTCAAGACCGGGGAGCTCACCTCGACCCAGCGTTTCGTGCCGGCCAGCCGGCCGGGCGGCCAGCCGCTGGATGCGGTCATCCTGCTTTCCGCCTACCTCTGGCAGACGGAGCATCTTTCCGCCGGTCTGCAGCGCGAGGTGCGCGGCCTGGCCGAGGCGGCGGTGTCCAGCGGCCACATGGGTGAGCTGGAGGATTTCTACCTGGACATCCTGACGCTCGGCAAGCGGCTCAACTGGGTGCAGCTCTCGGAGCTGCTGCGCACGGCGGGCAACCTCGGCACGGTCGGGCAGTTTGCCCACCTGACCCGCGTCGCCCCCGAGCATCTGCCGGTCATCTATGCCGCCGCGCTGATGACCAGGTCGGCCGACGGCGTGGCCAACTATCTCATCGCCTACGGCCAGCCCGGTGCCGGCCACCTGCAGCTGGCGCTTTACCACGGGGCCGGGGCGGTGAAGCAGCTGGTGCTGCGCCAGGTGCCGGTCACGCCGGGGATGGCCTCGGAATTCGAACTGGGCGCGGCCTTCGCCCTGCGGCATCCCGAGCTGGCGCTGCTGGCCAAGTACGCGGCGTTCCTCGCCGGGGTCTTTCTGCTCCTGCGTGCGGTCGACCGGCGCCTGTTCTTCTCGGTCGAGCAGACCCTGCGCAACGCCTTCCCCCGCATGGGCAGCGGCCTGATCGCGGCCATCCTGACCTTCATCTTCTTCGTCTTTTCCGAGCCCTTCCTGCTCAAGGCTGCGCCCCTTTCCGACTACAAGATCAAGCTCACCGTTCCCGTCATCGGCGTCCTCGCGGCGCCGGCCACCGCTTCAACCACCCCCACCACCATGGACATCACCACCATCCTCTCGATCACCCTGTTTGCCGCCATCCAGCTCGGCATGTATGTCATCTGCCTGCTGAAGATCTCCGAGATCGCGCGCCAGGCCGTGCCGGCGGCGACCAAGCTCAAGCTCATGGAGAACGAGGAAAACCTCTTCGACGGCGGCCTCTACATCGGCATCGCCGGCACCGCCACCGCCCTCGTGCTCCAGGTGCTCGGCGTCATCGACGCCAACCTGCTCGCGGCGTACTCCTCCAACCTGTTCGGCATCGTCTGCGTGGCGCTGGTGAAGATCCGCCACGTCCGTCCCTGCAAGCGCCAGCTCATCCTGGAGATCCAGCAATCCGCCCCGGCCTGAGGCGCTCGCCATGAACAAGACCCTGCTCCTCATCATGTGCGACTTCATGTTGCTCAATCTCCTGGCGCTCACCCGCTGGGAGAAGGCCGAGCCGTCGCACACCCAGCTGGAGACCGCCGCCCCGCGCGCCGCCGTCAACGCTCCGGCCATCAACGCTGACATGGTCGAGCTCATGCGCGTCTCCCTCGAGGACGAGAAGGCCTCGCGCGAGCAGCTCGCCAGCCAGCTTTCCTCCACCCAGGGCACGCTCACCGAGCGCGAGAAGAACCTCGCCGCCCTCCAGCAGCAGAAGGGCCAGCTCGAGGGCGCCCTCGCCGCCACGCAGAACAGCGCCCGCGAGCTGGAAAAGCGCTACAGCGCCGCCGCGCAGGACGCCTTCCTCTCCAAGGAGCAGCTGGCCAAGCTCCAGCGCGAGCTGGAGGAGCGCCGCGCCGAGGCCGAGCGTCAGCAGGCCGAGCTCGCCCGCATGGAGCGCCAGAACGCCGAGGCCCGCCAGCGCATCGAGAACCTCAATGTCGCCGTGCGCGTCGCCGAGCAGGAGAAG
>Ga0255338_1000903_pt1 | contig 69467 bp, 79 predicted proteins | sample MeOH1_35cm_T4_19_FD_203715 | JGI IMG/M metagenome (GOLD analysis project Ga0255338, IMG submission 203715) | Sandy soil microbial communities from University of British Columbia, Vancouver, Canada - MeOH1_35cm_T4_195 | ecosystem: Engineered > Artificial ecosystem > Sand microcosm > Unclassified ... | reverse complement strand
CGACCACGAGAAGGTGAACCAGGTGTCCTCCTCGTAGCCGTGCCGGCTCATGCGCAGCGGCAGGTTCTCCATGTAGAAGGCTTCGCCGCCCATCGCGCGCCGCGCCAGCGGCCGCAGGTCCTCGCTGATTTCGTGCCAGATCTCCAGGAAGGGCTTGCCCAGCCCATCCGGGTGCTTGGCGCCCATGATCTCGGCATAGGCGTCGTTGTAGAGGGTGTTGAGGTCGGGGCCCCAGCCCACGAACATGGGAAAGGCCGACCCCAGCATCAGGTTGACGATGGAGCGCAGCGATTGCGGCCACTGCCCGGGCAGCCCTAGCGGGGTGCCGGCCCACTGCTTCTCGCGCATCAGCCGGGCCATCGAACTGTGGCCATTCAGGAATGCGAGTTCGGGCTTCAGCGGCATCCCGATGAGTCTACTGGTTTCGCTCAGCTCAGCAGCAGGGGCGGGGGCCTCTCGCGTGCCGGTGCATGGCTACACTCTACCTTCGCCATGGCTGAAACAACAATCGTTACCCAGCATTACAAGCTCTTCCCCTCGCCGCGCAACCGGCACCGCGAGGTGTTCCTGCACGAGGTGTTCGTGCCGCACCCGTACGCGATGATCGACTTGCCGAGCTTCCACCTGCGCGGCAAGTGCAGCCTGTTCGCCGCCTACCGAATCGCCGATGGCAAGCACGGGCAGCTCGTGACGTTCGAGCTGGAAGTGGATGTGGCGACGTTCAACGCCAGGTTCACGCCCGACTGACTGCCGGATGGATCCGCAGCTGCTGCAACTGCTCGTCACGCGCGAGATGCCCTACGGCAAGTACAAGGGCCGCGTCATCGCGGACCTGCCTGGCAACTACCTGGCCTGGTTCGCGCGCGAGGGGTTCCCGCCCGGCGAGCTGGGCCGCCTGCTGGCGCTGATGCTGGAGATCGACCACAACGGCCTCAAGCACCTGCTGCAGCCGCTGCGCCGGGGATAGGACCGGATCTCCTACAACTGGAGGATGTGAACCGCCCCCAACGTCCCTACGATCGCGGCCAGGGAGGGGACTGGCCATGCAAAAGGAAGCACGGGGCGCAGGCCGGATGGTCATGGCGTCGATCATGGGATCCGCGCTTCTGGGCGGGTGCGCGGCCGTCAGCGCGCCGCCGTCGGTGCTCAAGGATCCCAAGGTTCTTCGCCAGCAGACCGAACCTGGCGATGTCGGTGTAGATGCCTACATCGCCTTCAACCGGGCGTTGGCCGAAGCGCAGGCGAACAGGGCGGACTACACCCGGCAGGCGGATTTCCTCAATGAGGGGTTTGCCCTCGTCACCTACCGCTGCAACCAGTATTTCGCCGGCCTGGGTGCTGCCGAGCAGGACCTGCGCTTTGCCAGGAAGCAGACGACGCTGGCGTCCGGGCTGGTGTTGAGCATGCTGGGCCTGGCCCATGCCACGACGAAGGCCGTGGCCAATACCGGTGCACTGTTCAGTTTCAGCGTGGCCAGCATGGATTCGTACCAGGACGTCTACATCTACTCGCCCGAGGTTCGCACTCTCCAGCGGCTGGTGCTCGATGCGCTGGCGTCGCACCGCAAGAAGGTGGCGAAAGACACCGATGTGACCCAACTCACGTACACCGGCGTGATCGACATCCTTGCGGACTACGAGGCGCATTGCCAGCCCCAGGGGATCCGCGACATGGTCAACCAGTCGCTGAACCAGAGCAAGACCACCGCGGAGCCGGCGCCCCCGCCCCGTCCGACTCCCGAGCCGACACCGGCGCCCACCCCCGCACCCGAACCGGCGGCGCCCGGTGCGCCCGGAGCGCCGGCGCCGGCGCAGACGCGCATCAAGGCGCTTCCGCACGTCGATGTCAGGGTGATTTCCCGTTGAGGCAGTCTCTCCCCCGGAAGGCAGGTTCCCATGCGGCATTCCAGACGCTTCGTCTTCTGCATCGCCCTGTTGGCGCCCGCGGGAGCTTGCTGGGCGGGCGTGGCTTCGATCACCGAGAAGTGGCCGGCCGGTGAGCTGAAGGCCTGCTTCTTCGAGGGCGCGGCCGAGGTGCGAGCGCAGGTCGCGGGCCTGGCGGCCGACTGGACCCGGGGCACCTCGATCGGCGTCGACTTCGGGCCCGCACCCGGCTACCGCGATTGCGAGCCGCGCGACCGGTCGCAAATCCGGATCGCGTTCCAGGAAGGGCGCGGGTTCTGGTCGTACCTGGGCACCCAATCGCGGTCCGTGCCGGCCGGGGAGCCGACGCTCAACCTGGATGGGCTGTCGCGGTCCATCCCGCAGGCCATGCGCCACCAGGTCCTCCACCAGTTCGGCCATGCGTTCGGGCTGATGCACCAGGAAGAGACCCCGGCCTGGAAGTGCGCCTCCGAGGTCAACCCGCAAGGAGCGGCACGCCAGGTGGGCAGCACCCAGGAGGCGATCGACCGGAAGGCGAAGTACGCGATCCGCGACGACCCGCGATTCCTGGTCACCGAGGACGACGTCGCTTCGGTGATGCGCTTGCTGCACAGCCCGGAGGATTTCCAGCGCGGCGTGCACAGCCCGTGCTATGCGCCGCCCGCGCAGGAGGCATCGCGAGGCGACCGGCAGGTACTGGCCCGACTGTATCCGCCAAGGCCGGCGGATGTCAGCGCCGAATCGAGGCACCAGAGCATCTCGATCGTCCTGGACGGCGCCATGTCGCAGGAGAACTACCAGTACCTGGTGATGGACTTGCGCCGCAAGGGCATGGTGGGGCTCAAGCAGCACATCGACGCCAAGGGGGAAACGATCGGAGAGATCCTCGCGAAGGAGGGCCTGTTGCCGTCGGCGGCCGTGACCAAGGATTTCGAGCGCTTCCTGTGCGGGGAGAACCGGCACATCTGCTCGCGGTCGACCGGCAGCGCCGTCTGGACGAACCGGGCGGCGGCGACCTATACCCCCGAGCCCAACACCGAGTGCGGATCGCCCCACCTGGGCAAGTCCGTCATCTGCCTGCCCAACGTCCGCGTGGAGAGCCAGCGCGTGTTCGTCGAGAGCCGCTATGAACCCAAGACGATGACGCTTTCGGACCTGGTCGTGGGCCGCACGAAAGGGTGCGACGAGTGGAACGACGAATGCAAGCGCATCGTGAGCCTGAGCAACCCCAAGCTCCCGGCCAAGTACCTGGCAACCCGCTTTTTCGATGCCGGCCCGATCGACCTGACCGTCCCGGCGCGGACGTTCCGGATCCCGCTCGAGTTCAACTCGAAGGAAGAAAGGGACAAGATCGGCCGGCTCGTCGAGGATTTCAAGCGCGGCCGCGCCAGGGCGCTGAGGGTTTCGTCCGACGAGATCGCGATCCGCCTGGTCGAACCCGTGGGCAACCCGCGCGCCCAGCAGGCGGACACGCTGCTCAGGGAGCCTGAACAAGGGTACGCGCAGCAGCTGCTGTCGATGCAGTACCCCTTCACCAGCGTTGCCAACGCGCCCGACTTCCTGCGCATTCATCCGGTCGACGTGGCCCTCTGGGACAACCGGATCGACACCGAACACTGCGAGTTCAAGCGCGATCCCCAATCCATCGTGCAGAAGCTCCACCCGACCAGGCCGCCCCTGGACCCACCGCCCGAAGCCGCCGGCGACTGCGCGGTGATGCGTCCGCCCGGCAGGCCCCCCGTCGCCCGGTGGGACCACGGCACGCACGTGGCCGGGATCATCTTCGCGCAAGTCAACGGCAAGGGCATCGCGGGAGTCAATCCCAAAGTCAGGCTCTGGTCATGGGAAGTCGTGGATGGCGACCAGTTCAATACCGCCGACGATCCGTTCATCGAGTTGCTGGGCAAGCACGGCATGGCACCCGTCGTGGTCAACATCAGCCAGACGTTCCCGCGCGCGACCGGCTCCACCCCGCTCAGGCTGATGATCCTGGGCGAAGAGCCGCCGCCCAACCAGCCGCCCCGTTATCGGGGGATGTCCCAGACCCGGGTGGTGGTCGCGGCAGCGGGCGTCGGTGCGGGCCCGTCCGGCGGGCCGGAAGGCCTGCGGATCGACGAGGCGCAGCAATGCGACTTCTATCCCGCCTGCTGGTCGAACGGCACCCGCAGGCCCAACAGCATCATCTCCGTGGTGGGCCTCGACGCGAAGGGTGGCGGGGTGCTCCGGGGCAAGGCGGGGGATGCCCCCGACGCGCAGGAGCACTACCTCTCCAACTACGGCCAGGCCTTCGACGTCGCGGCCGTGGGCGAGGTGACGAGCACGCTCCACGGAAACTGGATCGGCACGATGAAGGGGTCGTCTTTCGCCGCCCCGTATGTCACCGGCCTCGCTTCCCTGCTGATCGGCAAGGCGCGCGCGGCCGGGCTCGAGGCGAAGATCAGCCGTGTCAAGGAGCGGATACTCGCCACGGCGGACCGGCACACGCCGGAGCTTCGTGCCTCATCCCGGTTCGGGCGCATCCACTTCGCGCGGGCCCTCGATTTCGAGCAGGACGTGATCACGTTCAAGCCATCGGTGGCCGGCTGCACCACCAACTGCACCACGCGCGGCCGGGTCACCCGCTTCGCATCCACGAGCATCCTGTTCAAGTACTCGCCGGACGGGGGCGCTTCGACCGAAAAGGCCGTCACCCTGCAGCACATTCGCCGCCTGATCGCCGACGAGGCAGGGACGATGACCATCATCCACGACGACGGCGGCAAGTTGAGCATCCTCGAAAACGCATCGCCGGTGTATCCCGACACGACGATCACCTTCAACGGCAACCCCATCCAGCTGCGCTCGATCGCGGACTTCGTGGCGTGCTCTTTCGCCGAATGCGACAACCGATGATGAAACCCGCCCTCCAATGCATCCTGCTGGGGCTGTGGCTCATCGGGGGGCACGCCGCCGCGTCGAACCACTCTCCCGCGTCGGTGGCCGCCGAGTGGGTTCATAGCGACCTGGCGACGGCATCCGTCGATGCCGCGATCGAGCTCGCTCCGCGTGCGCGGGGTGCGGAATTCACGGCATGGGAGCGCTCTTTCACGAAGATGCAGACGCGGTACGTGCGCTTCCAGGTGGACCGGATCGACGTTCCCGCGGGGGCCGACATGGAGCTGCAGTTCATCTCCGACTCGGCCGGTGTCATCGTGGAGCGCTACACCGCCAGGCAGCTCGGCGCCGCCAGGAGTCTGGTGACGGGCTTGCTGCCCGCGGGCCAATTGCGGGTGCGCGTGGTGTTGCGCGAGCTGGGGCACCCGGCGTCCATGCGGCTGGCCGGCATCCAGTGGCAGGCGCCGTCGACTTCCACCGTCCCCCAGGCCGCCATGCAGCGGGGCGACCCGGTTGCGACGCTGGCAGAGCAGCACGAACTGAGGCGTCTCGGCGAATCCGTGGCCATGCTGCATATCGGCCCCCTCGGCTCGACATGCACGGCTTTCGTCATCGACCGCGACGTGCTGGCCACCAACCACCACTGCATGAAGTACTCGCTGCGCTTCCAGCAGGGCGAGGGCTTGCCCGTCCGGGCTTGCGGCGACATCCTGGCCGAATTCGACTATGTGCGCGAGCGTGAAGTGGGCAAGACAGCGCCATGCACGGAAGTGGTCAAGGCCGATGCCGGCCGCGACCTGGTCCTGCTGCGCTTTGCCCTGCCTCTCACGTCGCGGGGCACGGTGCGTCCCGCCCTGACGCCATCGACCGGCGACCCGGCCGCCGGCAGGCTGCAGATCCTGCACCACCCCATGGGCCGCCCGTTGATCTACGAGGACGGTTGCAAGTTCCGCGGGCGCGACGAGCCCGACTACCTCCACGATTGCGGGACCACCCCCGGGAGTTCCGGCTCGGTGTTGCTCTCGCAGGACGGCAAGCTCGTCGGCGTCCACTACCGCGGCCCGTTCGACCTGCACCTGACGCAGGAGCAGGTCTACGAGCTCTACCGCATCCACGGCCCGCTCTACAACCGCGCCAAGCCGGCCGCGCTCTTGTCGAATTTTCCCTAGGAGCTCCCATGAAAGTGCCCCCGTTCGTGGCCGGCCTTCTGCTGGCATCGATGACGCTGGCGGTTGCGGCGCACGACCTGCGCGGCATCGTCGCCGAAGACAACTCGCTGGACCCGGCGGCACGGCAGAAGCGCGAGGAGATCGCGCAACTGAAGAGCCTGCTTGCCCAACGCGCCAAGAACGGGGAAAGCGGGCTCGAGGCGGTGGTCCGGACGGCGTTGCGGTGGACCCGCAGCGAGATCTCCGTGTGTTTCCTGGACGGCACTTCTTCGGCATTCGAGCAGGTCGCCGCCGTCGCCGCGGAGTGGTCGCAGGGCACCGCCATCCGGTTCGATTTCGGCGCGGTGGGCGCGCGGCGGCGCTGCAACGTGCAGAGCCCGAGCGATATCCGCGTCAGTTTCGGGCCGGGCGGGTATTGGGCGTACGTGGGGACGACCGGCCGGCAGATTCCCGCCGACAAGCCCACCATGAACCTGGACCGCCTCGATCACCCCGGGCCATTGAGCGAGTACGAGCGCTCGGTGGTGCTGCACGAGTTCGGCCACGCGCTGGGCTTCGAGCACGAGCACCAGAGTCCCCAAAGCGGGTGCCAGGAGGAGTTCAACTGGGACTACCTCTATGCGTCCATGGGCTGGCCGCCGGAGAAGGTGCGGTTCAACATGGCCCGGTTCGACCGGTCCGGCAGCCTCAACGGACTGGAGAGCACCGCCTTCGACCGCGAGTCCGTCATGCTCTATTCGCTGGAGTCGAGGGCGTTCAGGAACCCGGATACCGCCACTTGCCTCGTTCGGCAGGCCAACCCGCGGCTTTCCCCGACCGACCTGGCCGCGGCGAGGTACCTCTACCCCACCGCCGGCGGCGCCGCGATGCCGGCCGCGCCCGCCGCGCCGGCCAGGATTTCCGACGAGGGCGTGGCGCTGTCGGGGCGCCTGCGGCTGTTGACCGGGGCCGGCCAGTGAGCGCCGCTCATTTGAACTCGATCGTGAACAGCTTGACGGGCTGCCCGAAGGGCGACGGCGCGGATGGCGCACCGGGGGCGCCCGGTGGCGCGGCTGCGGGCTCGGCGGGCGGCATCCTGCATTCGCCACTGTCCCAGCGAGCCTTCGCGATGGGAGTCCTGACGGCTTCGTAGATGGCCCATGCCGCCGCGGCATTCGAGGAGTCACCCTTGGATTGGGTTTTCATCGCCTCCGCCAGGATCTCGGCGGAGCGCTGGAAGCTGTAGGCCTCCCAGTCGCCTTCCTTGCAGTGGTGTTGCAGGAAGAGCCAGTCGTGGATGATGAATCCGGGTGCGAACTCCCACGGGCCGAAGTTGGGCACCGACCAGAACAGCCGGGGGATGGATCCCCCATCCGTGAACATGGCGCGCGGCTGGATGCTGCGGCCGTCGGATGCGACGTACAGCAAGGGGTCCTTGGCGTGGGGCCGGTAGATGAACTCGTTGGGCCCGATCCATTCCACGTCGAGCTTGCCCGAGAACTTGCCGACCGGGGTCTTGGCGTAGAAGATGTTCCCGCATCCCGCGAGCATGGCCAGCGTGGCAAGCAGGGCCGGCCAGCGGGCCGCGCTGAACCGGCTTGTCGATCCACCGAACCTGGCTGTCGTTTGCCTTGGCATCGCCGCGCTCCCCGATGTGTGACGCCCGAAGATACGTCTTGCCGCCGGCGCGGGCATCCTCCGATTGGTGGAGGGCGGAGAACTCAGGCCACCAGCCAGCCTGCAAACCGCGTCCACGCATCGGTGCCCGCGATGAACAGCCGCAGCGGCACCATGGTGACGATCAACAGGGCTCCCCAGGCGAACGCGCGGTGCAACCTGCGGCTGCGCGCGGTGTCGATCGCGACACAGCCCAGCACCACCATGATCGCCAGCCCGAAGAACACCGGCGGCCCGCCGTCCTGGATGAAGCGCAAGGGGATGCGCGCGATGGCCGGGGTGAGCATGCCGAGACTGGCCAGCACCATCAGGCGTTTGTGGACATCGGGCCGGCGCCGCAGCCAGAACGCAACGCCCACGAGAGCGGCGAACACCGGCAGGTCGAACAGAGACACGGCCATGAACTCGAGCGGCGTGACGATGCCCGACGCGGGGCTCACGCCGCGGTGGCCCGCATCGATGGCGGCGGCGACGCCGACGCACAGCACCAGCACTGCCACGGCCACCCCCCATATGCCCAGGCGGCGGTGCAGGCCGGTGCGGCCCACGCCGACAAGCCACACCTGCATGAAGAACAGCACGAACCACGCGGTCATGACGATGCCATGGACCACCAGCAAGCCCGAAAGAGGGGGCGCGCCGAAGCTGCTGCGCAGGTAGAAAGTCCGGGCGAAGCCCGCGAAGATGATCAGCGCCGCGGCCAGGGCCATCCAGGCGTACAGGCGGCTGCCGGCCCGCCTGTTCGGCGCGGCGCAACGGCCCACCCGTTCGTTGTGCGGGATGGAATTGGCGGCCATGGGTGAAGGAGCGTGGGTTTCGGCATCCAGCGTATGCCACGTCGGCCCCCGGCGGCCACCCCGAAAGGCCGCTCTTCCTGTTCCAGATCAACGACTTCGCGCGGTCAGTGCGAGATCAGGAAGCCCCACATGGTTTCGGTCGCCGAGATCGCCTGCGAAGGCGCGGCCGCCCCGGCCCGCGCCTTCGCGCCGGGCCACGAGTGGCCGCCGGTGTCCGTCGCGCACATCCGCACCTCGGTCTGGCGGCGGCAATAGGACCAGGCCTCGCAATAGGCGCCGTCCTTTTCCAGCACGCGGCGCGGCTTGTCGCTGCAGCCGTTCAGTTCGGCCCACCGCGCCGTCGTGGCGCGCGCGGAAGCGAAGGGCACGCGCGGGTCGTTCCTGGCGTGGAAATGCAGCACCGAGACCGGCTTGTCGCCGGCGCACCGGGCCGCCGTGTCGTCGGCGCCGCCGACCGAGGCGATGCCCCGGAAGAGATGCGGCAGGTCGCAGGCCAGCCGGTAGGCCATCATGCCGCCGTCGGACACGCCCGCGGCGTAGATGCGCTCGCGGTCGATGCTCACCTGCCTGAAGACGTGGGTGACGACCTGCTGGACGAAGCCGACGTCGTTCACGTTGCGCGCGCGGGCGTCACCGCAGCAGTTGCCCGCGTTCCAGCTCGCGCGCTGGCCCTTGCCGGGCGCCGTCCACCCATCCGGGTAAACGGCGATGAAGCCGTGGAAATCCGATTCGCGCGCCAGGCTGTCGAAGCCGTCGTCGCCCATCCGGTCCATCCCGCCCCCGTGCAGTGCCACGAGCAGCGGCGCCGGCTCGGCCGGGTCGTAGCGCGCCGGCACATGCACGCGGTAGGTGCGCGCCAGGCCGTCATGCTGGATCGAGAAGCGGTAGTCGCCGGCCCGGGTCAGCCTGCGCTCGACGTCGGTGCCGGGCTTCGCGTCGGCCGTGGATGGCGCGGCCCTGGGCGAGCGCACCGTCTTCCTGGTGCTCTTCTTGACGGGTTTCTTCACCGTCGCCTTCTTGACGCTCTTCTTCACGGCCTTGTGCTGTTGCGCGGTTGCCGCCACCGCTGCCGTGGTGGTGGCCAGCATCGGCAGGACGGCGAGCGCGGCCGTGAGCAGGAAACGCTGCAACTTCATGGCTGACCTCCCTGGCGGACGGCGCCCGGGCCGCCCTTGCAGGGAATGTAGGGGGTTCGCCCGCGCTTGTGCCTCTGCTGTAAGCAAACGTTGAGGCGCCGGACCCCGGGTTCAGGCGCTCACTGCGCCGCCGGCCAGTCGCCGAAGGGGAAGGGCGCCTCGTCGCTGGTGAAGCTGCCGAACGACGCGATCTGGCCCATGTAGGCGCCCAGCGCGCGGGCGAACTTGCGCAAGTCGTCGTTGGGGTGGCCGTTGACGGCGGCGGCCAGCAGCTGCACGAGGGACACGATGCACAGCAGCCACATCGCGATGTAGAGCGCGACCAGCAGCACCAGGGTCTGCACGGCGCGCAGCCACAGGTTGCGGGCGGGGGGAGGGGGAGGAGGAGAGGGATTGAAGTCGTCCATGCGAGGCCTTCCGGGGGTGGAGCGGCTCCATTACAACCCAGCCGGGCGCTACCATCGGCTTTTCGGAGGCGCGATGCCAGAGCTCGACAACCACAACCCCGGCCGCTTCGTGGCGCTTTACTGGGATTTCGAGAACCTGCACGCGAGCCTGTGCGAGCAGAAGGACCCGGGCTCCTATGCGCGCCCGGACAACCGCTTCAAGCCGCAGGAACCGCTGGTGGACATCCAGGCCATCGTGGACATGGCCGCGTCCTTCGGGCCGGTCGCGATCAACCGGGCTTTCTGCAACTGGCAGTTCTTCGGCCGCTACCGCGACGTGCTGCTGCAGAACGCGGTGGAGCTGGTGCAGCTGTTCCCCCCGGGCGCCACCGCCAAGAACGGGGCGGACATCCGGCTGTGCCTGGATGCGGCCGAGGACATGGCCCGATTTCCCCACATCGCGACAGTGATCGTCGTGGCCGGCGACAGCGACTTCATGCCGCTGGCGCAGAAGATCAAGGCGGCCGGCCGCACGCTCGTCGGCGTGGGCACGCGGCAAGCCACCAACCGCCACTGGGCGAAGAGCTGCCACGAGTTCCGCCATTACGAGGACATCGTTGACCCAGCGCATGGCGCGCTCGGTGCGCCGGCCTAGCATGGAGGCATGCCTGCGCCGTCCCTGTTGCACATCCGCCGCGTTGCGGTGACCTTGCTGGCCGCGACGGCCGTCCTGGCCGCGGCCCAGCCGGCGCTGCAACCCCCGTCCACGCGCGGCCAGATGCTGTACGCCACCCATTGCATCGAGTGCCACACCACGCAGATGCACTGGCGCGCGCGCCAGCAGGCGCGCGACTGGAACACCCTTCGCGTGGAGGTGCAACGCTGGCAGGCCGCGGCCTCGCTTGCCTGGAGCGACGCCGACATCGACGAAGTCACCCGCCACCTCAACGACACGATCTACCGGTTTCCCCAGCTTCGGCCACGAGCGCAGGCGCGTGTTACCGTGGCGCTCCCATCCCCCAGGAGCCTGCATGCCGCGTCCCGTCCTTGACGAAGCCCACATCCACCCGGCCGTCCGCGCCAAGGTCGCAGGCTGGCAGCACGCCATCGTCGACGAGGTGAGGGCCGCGGTGCAGGCCAACGACGTGGTGGTGGTCGGCATGGGCATCAACCCCTTCCCGGGCAAGGCGCGCAGGGCGCTCGACGCGGCGGGGCAGCCGTACCGGTACCTCGGCTATGGCAGCTACCTGGGCATGTGGCGGCCGCGCGGCGCCCTGAAGATGTGGACCGGCTGGCCGACCTTTCCCATGGTGTTCGTCAAGGGGACGCTGGTCGGCGGCTACAGCGACCTCAAGGCGCTGATCGACCGCGGCGAGCTCGCAAGGATGCTGGCAGGCTGAGCCTCGGCGACCGCCACGGCGAGGAGGATTGCGTGCTCCGTCCGCGACGCGTCGAAGTCCTACACTGGGGCACCCAGCCCGAGTAGATTCCATCCATGCCCCCGTTCCTCACCCGTGCCAGCGCGCGAGCCGCCGATGCCGCGCGACGCCTCTGGGCGCTGGCCAGGCGCTACCCGGTGCGCGCCTCGCTGGTGCTGCCCGGCCTGCTGCTGCTCTACGTGCTGGCCGTGCTGCCGTTCACGCCGAGCATCTCGGACCTGCGCAAGGCCAAGTCCGAATTTCCTTCCGTGGTGATGTCGCAGGACGGCATCGTTCTGGCCGAGTTCAGGCGCCTGAACCGCCAGTGGGTTCCGCTGTCGCGCATCTCGCCCCATGTGGTCAATGGGCTGATCGCCACGGAGGACCACCGTTTCTACAGCCACCACGGCATCGACGCGCGGCGCACCGCCTCCGCCGTCCTCAACACGCTGCGCGGCAACACGCAGGGCGGCTCCACCCTCACGCAGCAGCTCGCGCGCAACCTGTACCCGGAGGAGATCGGCCGCTCGATCAGCGTGCACCGCAAGGTCAAGGAGGCGCTGACGGCCCTCAAGATCGAGGCGGTGTACTCCAAGGACGAGATCCTCGAGACCTACCTCAACACGGTACCCTTCCTCTACAACGCGTTCGGCATCGAGATGGCGGCGCGCACGTATTTCGACAAGTCCGCCAGCCAGTTGAACGTGCTCGAGTCGGCGACGCTGGTGGGCATGCTCAAGGGCACGAGCTACTACAACCCGGTGCTCAACCCGGAGCGCGCGCGCGACCGGCGCAACCTGGTGCTGGCGCAGATGGTCAAGCATGGCAAGCTCGATGCCAGGCGCGCCGAGAGCCTCGCGAAGGCGCCGCTGCGGCTCGACTTCGAGCGGCAGGACCAGGCCCCCGGCCCGGCGGCGCACGTGGCGCAATGGGTGCGCAAGTGGCTGATCGCGTGGGCCGACGCCCGCGGCCTCAACATCCACGCCGACGGGCTGGTCGTGCGCACCACGCTCAATTCGAAACTGCAGAAGGCCGCGAACCAGGCCTTGGCCAGGCAGCTCGATGCGCTGCAGCCGCTCGCGGACCGCCGGCGCAGGAAGGGCGAGGACGCGGTGCCGCTGCAGGCGGGCTTCATGGCGCTGGACCCGCGCAACGGCCACATCCTGGCCTGGGTGGGCAGCCGCGATTTCGCGACGGAGCAGTTCGACCACGTCAACCAGGCGCGCCGCCAGCCCGGCTCCACCTTCAAGCCCTTCGTCTATGGCGCGGCCTTCGAGATGGGCATGAGCCCGCGGGACATGTTGATGGACGAGCCGCTGGCCATCCCCATCCCGGGCGGCGGCATCTGGAGCCCTTCGGACGGTACGCCGCCCTCGGGCTTGCCGATGTCGCTGCGCGACGGGCTGGTGTATTCGAAGAACACCATCACGGCGCAACTGATCATGCAGGTGGGCCCGCGCCGCGCGGCCGACCTCGCCCGTGGCCTGGGCGTGCGCCTGAGCAAGCTCGACGAGGTGCCTTCGCTCGCGCTGGGCACCAGCCCCGTGACGCTGCGCGAAATGGTGGCCGCGTATGGCTCGATCGCCAACGGCGGGCGCTACATCGAGCCGGCGATGGTGTCGCAGGTGGAGGACCGGCGCGGCAACGTGCTGCAGGCCTTCCAGTGGACGCAGCCGGAGCAGGCGATGTCGTACCGGCAGTCGCTGGAGCTGGTGAACGTGATGCGCGGCGTGGTGGACGAGGGCACGGGCGCGGCCATTCGCGCGCGGCTGGGCATGCAGCCCGACCTGGCGGGCAAGACGGGCACCACGCAGGACAACACGGACGGCTGGTTCATGCTGATGCACCCGCAGCTGGTGGCGGGCGCGCGCGTGGGCTTCAACGACAACCGCATGACCATGGGCGACAGCTGGGGCCCGGGCGCGCGCAGTGCGCTGCCGATCGTGAGCGACGTGTTCCAGCAGGCGCTGCGCGGCAAGGTGATCGATGCGAGGGCCGAGTTCGACATCCCGCGCCCGCGGCCCAAGCCGCCGGAGCCCGAGTTCCCCATCATCGGGCAGCCCGATGTGGTGGACGGCATCACGAACTTCCTGAACCGGCTGTTCAGGGGGCTGCGCTAGCGGGTGGTTGCGGCTCGGGCGGGCGCAGCCGCTGGAGCATCGCGGTCGCCATGGCCGGCGTGATCTGGTGTCCGGCGAAGGACAGCACGTCCGACGTGACGTCCGCGCCCAGCGCGGCCAGGCGCTCGGCGGCGTCCACCGCGTAGCGGGCGGGGATCACGGCGTCGTCCTGGCCGTGGATGAAATGCACGGCGCAGTGCGGGGCGGCTTCGGGCAGGGTCGCGAAGCGGCCGGCGATCGAGACGACGCGGCCGGCCAGCGCCTTGCCCGTGCGGGCCGACTCGAGCGACATGATGGCGCCTTGCGAGAAGCCGACCAGCGTCGTGGCCGCGGTGTCCACCTCGAAACGGCGTTGCCATTGATGGACCGTCCGTTCGAACAGCGGCATCGCCGCGGCGATGCGCTCGACGCGGTTGTCCTCGGTCACGCCGCGCACGGAGAACCACTGCCGCCCCGCGCCCAGGTCGGACTCGAACGGCGACGGCACGCTGACCACGGCGGCCTGCGGAAACGCCTGCGCAAGCCGTTGCCCGAGCGGCACCAGGCCGGCCGCGGATGCGCCGACGCCGTGGAACAACAGGAACAGCTGCGAGGCCGCGGCCGGCGCCTGGACCAGGATCGGCTCGCTCACGCCGTCGCTCCTTCGGCTTGGCCGAAGAGGTAGGCATCCATGGCCAGCACGCCGTACGTCATTCCGCCGTCGATCACCCGCACGGGCGCATCGGGTGCCGCCGCGCCGAATGCGAAGGGCAGGGGCAGGTAGTGATCGGGCGTCGGGTGCGCGCGCTGGGCATGCGGGGCTACGTCAAGGTAGTCGACCAGCCCGGCCTCGTCATGGCGCTGCAGCGCGGCCCGCGCCCAGTCGACGAACTCGGCGGCGTAGGACGCGCCGGCAGCGCCGATGTCCTGCCGGAACTCGTACAGGTTGTGGGTGATGCTGCCCGAGCCGAGCAGGAGCACGCCTTCATCGGCCAGCGGCGCCAGCGCGCGGCCCAGGCGCACGGCGCCGGCGGCGTCCAGCTCGCGGGGCATGGACACCTGCAGGACCGGAACGTCCGCCTCGGGAAACAGATGGCGAACCGGCACCCACGCACCGTGGTCCAGCCCGCGCTGGGCGTCTTCGCGGGCGTTCCAGCCGGCTGCCTCGAGCAGCTGCAGTGCGCGCGCCGCCACCTCCGGGCTGCCGGAGGCGGGGTACTGGATGCGGTAGAGCTCGGCGGGAAAGCCGCCGAAGTCGTGCACCGTCTCGGGCGTGGCGGTGGAGCTCACGCGCACGCCCGGCGTCATCCAGTGCGGAGAGAACACCAGCACCGCCTTCGGCCGGGGCAGTTCACGGCCGAGCCGGCGCAGCAGCGGGCCGGCCAGCGCGGGTTCGATGGCGAAGGTGGGCGCGCCGTGGGAGACGAAGAGGGAGGGCATGCGGTTCATGGCAGGTTCTTTCGTTGAGCCTGATTGTGCGGGGCGAGGGGACGGCAATCGAGATGCGGAATTCGCATGCAACGTTCCAATTCTTTGACGAAAGGCGGGGTGCGATCGCCTAGAGCAGCTCGTTGATCAGGTACACCGTGTTGTCCTTGAGCTTGTGCCGCCACCCGCGCCGGCGCCACTTCTCCAGCTGGATCTCGTCGCAGCGCGCCACGTACTTCTCGAAGATTGCGTCGAGCTGCTGCGCGAGCGCGGCGTCCTTGATCGCCAGCGTGATCTCGTCGTTGGTTTCGAACGAGCGGTCGTCGAAGTTGCTGGAGCCGACGGCGCTCCAGACCCCGTCGATCGTCATCACCTTCTGGTGCAGGAGCGTGTGCGGGTATTCGAACAGGCGCACGCCGCACTCGAGCATCTTCTCGAAATTTCGGTGGCCCGCGTGCTGGACCATGGGGTTGTCCGAGCCGCTCGTCGAGGGCATCATCACGCGCACGTCCACGCCGCGCTTGACGGCTTCGCCGATGGCGTCGATCGCTTCCGGCTCCGGGATGAAATAGGGGTTCTGGATCCAGATGCGCTTGCGCGCCAGGCAGATGGCGGTGTGGTGCAGGATCTTCACCGCCGGAGCCGACCCGTGGGGCTTGGCGAACACCGCGTGGATCACCGCGTCGCCGGCCGGCGCCAGTTCGGGGAACACCTCGTTGCCGACGAACAGTTCGCCGGTTTCGCCGCCCCAGTTCTCGCTGAAGGCGGATTGCACGCTGTGCACGATGGGCCCGCGCAGCCGCAGGCTCACGTCGGCGAAGTGCTTGCCGTCTTCCGCGTCGCCCAGCCAGTCGTCCACGATGCAGTGCCCGCCGGCGAAAGCCTCGCGGCCGTCGACGATGACGATCTTGCGGTGGTCGCGGTCGTTCAGCACGCCCACGTTCAGCAGCTTGCGCTTGTGGAAGAACTTGACCTTGCAGCCCGCGTCGCGCATCTGCTGTACGGCGTCCTTCCCGGCCAGCTTCGAGCCGGTCGCATCCAGCAGCACGCGCACCTGCCTGCCGGCGCGCGCCTGCGCGGCCAGCGCATCGGCCACCCGTTGCCCCAGGGTGCCTTCCTTCCACAGGAAGGTCTCGAAGTGCACCGAATGTTCGGCCCGGCCGATCGTTTCGAGCAGCGCGTCGAAGAAGGCGCCGTTCTCGAACAGTTCGACCGAGTTGCCGCCGACCGCCGTGCCCAGCGCCAGCCCCGAGAGCGAGGGCACGAGTTCTTCGATCGGCAGGTCGGACTTGACCGAGAGGACGGGCGCGCGATGCCGCCTGATCGACCAGATCACCAGCGCCAGGAACGCCGCCAGGCCAAAGGCAAGCCAGCCCCAGAAGGATGGGTTCATCGGCCTAGTTTGGCGGAAACCTGCCGTCCGCGGGGCCGCCCTGGCCCTTTCGGACGAGGATGAGCGGGCGAGCGGCTTGGCACAATGCCTGCCATGAGATCACGCTCCGCGACCGGTGGACTCGTCTACTCGACCGAGGTGGGACGCATGTGCCCGCGCTGCCGCCAGCCGGTCGCGCAATGCGCCTGCAAGGCGAAGGCAGCCACGCCGCCGGCGGGCGACGGCATCGTCCGCGTGTCGCGCGAGACGAAGGGCCGCGGCGGAAAGGCCGTGACGGTGGTGCGCGGCGTGGCCATGGACGCGGCCTCGCTGCTGCAGCTGGCGCAACAACTCAAGGCCGCGTGCGGGTCAGGCGGGACCGTCAAGGAGGGCGTGATCGAGGTGCAGGGCGATCACTGCCAGAAGGTGATGGCGCTGCTGCAGGCGCAGGGCCATCCGGTCAAGCGGGCCGGCTCCTAGTCTAGTAGGGTCTCGTCTGCCTTCGGGGTTTTCCCGCGATCGGGCCCGTTCGCGGAACCGCCGCTACATTTTGACACTCCTACGCCGACCGCTCCTCGCAAGGGAGTTCGCAGGGGGCGGCGCTTTCCGGATCAACAAACCGATGGAGAAGCCCATGAAACAAGCGATCCTGGCCGTGGCATTGCCCCTGGCCCTGCTGGCCGGCTGCGCGTCGATGTCCGGCACCACCCCGCCCCTGGCGATGAAGGGCGGGATGCTGGTCAACGACAAGGGTCTGACCGTCTATACCTTCGACCGTGATGTCGCCAACAGCGGCAAGTCGGCCTGCAACGACAAGTGCGCGGTGGCCTGGCCGCCGGTGCTGGCGAAGGCGTCGGACCAGCCGGGGGGTGACTACACCATCGTGGTTCGTGCTGACGGGCGCAGCCAGTGGGCGTTCAAGGGCAAGCCTCTCTACACGTGGCCCGAGGACCAGGAGCCCGGCGACAAGTACGGCGACAACTACAACAAGGTCTGGCACGTCGTCCAATGAAGGGCACGACCATGAGCCGTTCGATCCTCGGACTGGCGCTGTGCGTGCTGGCTCCCCTGGCCGTGCACGCCGGCACGCTGCAGGTGTCCGTCCTCGACAAGGAGGGCAAGCCGGTGCAGGACGCCGTGGTGGTGCTCGTGATTTCGGCTGGCGGGGCGCCCCGGGTGCCGCTGCCGATGCGCGTGACGATCAACCAGGAAAAGATGCGGTTCACCCCGCCCGTCGCCGTGGTGGCGGTGGGCGCGAAGGGCAGCTTCGTCAACAACGACCCGTGGGCGCATCACGTGCGTGCGTCCCCTGCGGGCGCGCTGGAATTCAACAGCTCGCAAGGAGGGTTCGAGCTGTTGCTCGACGGCAAGCCCGAAGGCAAGCCCGCCAGGACCGCCGAGGCCACGTTCGACAAGGCGGGCGCGGTGCTGCTCGGCTGCCACCTGCATGCCTCCATGCGCGGCCACGTGTTCGTGAGCGACTCGCCCTGGGCGGCGCTGACCGGCGCGGAGGGCAACGCTTCGTTCGAAGGGGTTCCCGCGGGTCCGGTGTTCGTGCGCGTGTGGCAGGCGGACCAGCTCATCGCCGTGCCTGCGCAGCAGGTGACGCTGACCGATGCGCCCGCGAAGGCGACGGTGCAGCTCACCGTGGTGCCGAGGCGGCGGCGGGCCTAGGGGGCCTTTTCACGAGCGATAGCCAGATGCCGCCGACGATGGCGGCGCCCGCGAGCAGCTGCAGCGCGCTCATGGATTCGCCGAGCAGCACCACGCCCGCAGCCGTGGCGATCAGCGGCACCGACAGCTGCACCGTCGCCGCGTGCGCGGCCTTCAGGTGCGGCGTCACCGTGTACCACACGATATAGCCCAGGCCGGAGGCGAGCGACCCCGACGCGGCCGCCAGGGCGAAGCCCGCCGGGTCGAAGCGCAGCCATGGCAGGCTGGCCAGCGCGAGCACGGCCACCATCGGCACGGTGCGGGCAAAGTTGCCCTGGGTGGCGGCCGTTGCGTCCGGGACGACGCGCCCGCGCAGCGAGTAGACGCCCCAGGCCGCGCCGGCGGCCATCATGAGCGCGGCCGAGCCCAGCGGCGGCGCGGGCACCGTGCCCTGCGGCAGCAGCAGCCCGGCGAGCCCCGCGATGGCCATACCCATGCCGACGAGCTGGAACAGGTTCAGGCGCTCACCGCGCCACAGGCCATGGCCGACCATGGTGGCCTGGACGCAGCCGAACAGGATGAGCGCGCCGATGCCCGCCTGCAGCCCGGTGTAGGCAAACGAAAACGCGGCGGCGTAGATGAAGAGCGCCAGGGCCGAGGGCCAGTTGCCGCCGGCCGCAGCCCCGCGCGATCGGGCTCGCACGATCAGCCACAACACCAGCGCGGCGGATACCAGCCGGACAGCCGTGAACGACGCGGCGTCGACCTGCGTGTGGCGCAGCGCGAGTCGGCACAGCACTGAATTCGCGGCGAAGGCCAGCATGGCCGCGACGGTCAGCAGCAGGAGGTTGGAGCGCTTCATCGGCAAAGGTGTTCGATATTAAGCTGCAAACATTAACGGGCGCGCGCTAAGATATGTTTCTCGGAGCCACATCGCGGCGGCGAGAGCCCCGGCGCAGAAACCGGGGCACGGCGCCCGCAAGCCAAACAATTCAATGCCAAATATCGGATCGGTTCTTAAAAGCGAAATCTCCCGCGTCTCCCGCAAGGAAGTCCGGGGCGAGACGCAGGCCCTCAAGAAGTCGGTGTCCCAGTACCGCTCGCAGATCGCGGACCTCAAGCGGCGCCTGCAGGCGCTGGAGCAGCAGGTCAAGCGCCTGGGCAAGGCCACCACGAAGGTCGCCGCTCCGCAGGAAGAGACCGAACCCGCGGGTCACCTGCGGTTCAGCGCCAAGGGCCTGGCCGCGCAGCGCAAGCGCCTGGGCCTGTCGGCCGCGGCCGTGGCCAGGTTGCTGGGCGTGTCGGCCCTGTCCGTCTACAAGTGGGAAAGCGGCAAGACCCGCCCGCGCGCCAAACAGATCGAGGCCATCGCCACCTTGCGCGGCATGGGCCGCCGGGAGGCGGCCAGGCGCCTGGGCGAGTAGGCTGCGAAAATGGGGGTTATGCCCCTGCCCGCACCCCAACCCCGAACCCACCTGCACACCCGCGCCGTCGTCTTTCGCGGCTACCACCGCGACGACGGCCTGTGGGACATCGAAGCCGAGATGTCCGATGCCAAGACCTACCCCCTGGAGCGTTCCGAGCGCGGCCTGATGCCGCCGGGCACGCCGATCCACGGCATGTCGATCCGCGTGACGGTGGACGACACCATGACCATCCGCGAGATCGCCAGCTCGCAGGACCACACGCCGTTCGACGAATGCCAGCAGGGCAACGCGCCCATGCAGAAGATGGTGGGCGTCACGCTCGGCCCCGGCTGGCGCGTGGCCATCGAGCGCGCGCTGGGCGGCACCCGCGGCTGCACGCACCTGCGCGAGCTGCTCTTCAACATGGCGACGGCCGCCTACCAGACGATCCCCTCGTACCAGCAGCGCCTGCGGCGGCGGGCCGGCCTGCCCGCCCAGCAGGGCAGCGAGCCCCCGTACCACCTGGGCAAGTGCATCGCCTGGGATTTCGACGGGCCGGTGGTCAAGCGCCACCACCCCGAGTTCGCGGGCTGGCAGCCGCTGAAGCGTCAGGCCAGGCCCGAAGGCGGAGCCGCTTGATCTAGATCGTCCAGGGCGAATTTCGGCGGGGTCCGGCGGGCGGCCCCGCTGATATGCTGAATCTTCGACTCAAGGAGCCCCAGGCATGAAAAGGTTATTGGTGATCGGTTTGTTGGCCGCGTCGGCATTCGCGTGGGCGGCCGGCTCGGTGACGGGCGAAGTCCTGGAAGTGCAGCAGGTGGACAGCTACACCTACCTGCGCATGAGGACGGCGAACGGCGAAACCTGGGGTGCGGTGGCCACGGCGCCCACCATCAAGAAGGGCGCGGTCGTCACCATCGAGGACATCACGGTGATGAACGATTTCCAGAGCAAGGCGCTCAAGCGGACGTTCAAGACGGTGGTGTTCGGCACGCTCGCGGCCGGCCCCGGCGGCGCGGCCGGCAAGAACGCCCCCGTCTCGCCGCACACGGGCGTTCCCAAGGCCGCGGAAGCGCTCGACGTCAAGGTGGCCAAGGCCGTGGGCGCGAACGCCCGCACCGTCGGGGAGATCATGGCCAAGCCGGGCGACGTGAAGGACAAGCCCGTGCTGGTGCGCGGCAAGGTCGTCAAATTCAGCGGCGGCATCATGGGCCGCAACTGGATCCACCTGCGCGACGGCACCGGCGCGGGGGCCGACAAGACCAACGACCTGCTGGTCACCACGACGGAGCAGGCCAAGGTGGGCGATGTCGTCACCGCCAAGGGCGTGGTGCGCGTCGACAAGGATTTCGGGGCGGGTTACGTGTACAAGGCGCTGGTCGAGGACGCCGCGCTGCAGCGCTGACGCGGAGATGCCGGCGGTCACCGCTTCGTAAGCGGGTCAAGCCCGGGATTCGTGCTCATCAATTACTCGAAGAGCCAGAGCGAGGCGCAGGATACGCGGGCCGCTTGCCGAGAAGCGGGCGCGGATACCCTGCTCCTGCGCGGCAACGTGGCAGAAGACGCCGACTGCAAGGCCATGGTGCAGGCCGCGCAGAAGCGCTGGAAGCGCCTGGACGCGCTGGTGAACAACGCCGGGGTCTCGGTGTTCGGCAAGGACGCGGGGTGGGACGCGCTGGACGGGCAGGCTTTCCAGCGGATCATGGGCGTGAACGTGCTCGGCACCTTCCAGATGGTGCGGGCCGGCCTGCCGTTGCTGCGGGCGGCGCGCGGCTGCATCGCTTCGGGAAGGTGAAGGCAGCGTACGAGTCCAGCGTGCCGCTGCAGCGCGCCTGCACCCCGGAAGATGTCGCCGAGGCCATCGTGTGGCTGGTGGATGGCGCACGCACCGTCACGGGCGAGCTCTTGCTGCTCGACGGCGGCATCCACCTCGGCTCGTCGCGCCAGGTGTAGGCGGCGGCCAAGTCGCATGGACGCACCGGCCGCTAGACTGGCGGGATGGCACAGCACATCGGGATCGTCGCCTGTTCCGCCGAGGGCGCTTCACTTTGCTACCGCACCATCTGCGCCGAGGGGGCGCAGCTGCTCGGCCCGCACGCGCATCCGCAGGTGTCCATGCACACGCCTTCACTGGCCGATTACCTGGAGTGCATCTACCGCGATGACTGGCAGGGGGTGGGCGAGCTCATGCTCGCGTCGGCGGAGAAGCTCGCGCGAATCGGCGCGGAATTCCTGGTCTGCCCGGACAACACGATCCACCAGGCGCTGCCGTACGTCGAATCACGCTCGCCGCTGCCGTGGCTGCACATCGCCGAAGTCGTGGCGGCGCAGGCCGTGGAGCGTGGCTTCAGGCGCCTGGCGATCACCGGCACCCGGTGGCTGGTGGAAAGCGAGGTCTATCCGCAAAAGCTCACGGCGCGCGGGCTCGAGTTCCTGCGGCCCACGGCGCAGGAACTCGAGCAGGTCAACCGCTTCATCATGGACGAGCTGGTGTATGGCGTCACGACGCCGCAGGCCGTGGCGTATTTCCAGCAGGTGATAGCCCGCATGAAAGGGGAGGGCTGCGACGCCGTGGTCCTGGGCTGCACGGAAATCCCGCTGATCGTCAACGACGCGAACTCGCCGCTGCCGACGCTGGATTCGACGCGGCTGCTCGCTCGAGCGGCATTGCGGCGTGCGGCGAACCCGTAGGATGGGGATCGCGAGAACGGCAATCCGGCAACGCCGACCGGGGTATTGCGCCGCGATTGCCGCACGCCGGCGCAATGGTTTAGACTGGACATGTGAACACCTTCGCCGCCATCTTCAATGCACTCGCCTTCGCGTCTCGCGAAGCGATGGTGCGCGCGGTGAACGCGTGCAGCGTGGCGGTGGCTCGCGCGATGTGCCCACGACGCCAGGCACATTCCTGAGCCCGGCGATCCTCCCCTTCCTCTTCTTGCGCAACACCTGATCGCCGGGCCACCCCCCAGCGCGATGTCGCGCGCGTCCCACCGGGTCGCGCGTCGCCTGCCTTCAGGAGTGTTCCGTGGAAGTGTCCAGTCTCGAGCGCACGCTCACAGAAATCGATCACCAGCGCCTGACGCGCCTCATGGCCAGGGTCAAGTCCGACCCGCGGCTGCTGCCCCTCATGGATGCGCTCGACGAGTTGCTGTCGTACAGCGACCTGGTGGAGCCGGCGCGCGTGCCGCCCGACGTCGTGACGATGTACTCGCGGGTGCTGCTGGAGGACCCGGCCGGCGGCGCACCCACCCGCTTCACGGTCTGCTACCCGGATGACGCCGAACCGGCGCAGGGCTTCGTCTCGGTGCTCTCGCCGGTTGGCACGGGCTTGCTGGGGTTGCGGGTGGGCGACGTCGCGCGCTGGCGCGGCCCCAGCGGGCTCGAGCAGTCGGCCCGCGTCGGGGCGATGCTGTTCCAGCCGGAAGCCAGCGGTGACTACACCCTCTGAGTGCGCCCAGGCCGAGGCCGGCGCGGCCACGGCAGCGCCGAGGCAGCGCACGGTCCTCGCGGTGATCGATTTCTCGCTGTCCAGCAACTACGCGGCGTCCCGCGCGGCGCAGGTCGCGTGCGAGCACGGGGCCACGCTGGCGCTGCTGCACGTCCTGCAGGCGGACGGCGACGGGCCGGGCCGCGATGCGCCGCTCTCGGCTGCGCGCACGCAGCTGGAGCGCCTCGGGCAGCGGCTGGAACAGCAGTTCGGCGTCGAGGTGTCGGTCCGCGCCGCGCGGGGCGACCCGCTGCGCCAGGTCGTGGAAGCCGCCCGCGATGCGCACCTGCTGGTCATCGGCTCCAGGGGTCGCAACACCCTGGCGGAGTTCCTGCTGGGCACTCCCGCGGAACGCATCATCCGCATGGCCAGGGTGCCGGCGCTGGTGGTCAAGCGCGAGGCGTTCGGACCGTACGAGAGCATATTGGCACCGGTGGCGCTGTCGCAGGAGGCGCACGCGCTCGTTGCGTCCGCGCTCGAATTCACGCAGGGCGCCGATGTCGAGGTGTTCCACGCGCTGTGCCTGCGCCACGAGACGGCCTTGCGCAGCGTCGACTACCCGGAACCGATGCTGCGGCGGTACCGCGCGTGGGGGGCGCAGCGCGCCCGCAAGGCGATCGAGCGGGTGATCGAAGCGGCGGGTGGCGCGTCCCGGGCCCGGGCGGCCGTGGGTTACGGCCCGGCGCCGGCGACGGCCCTGCGCAAGGAGGCGGAAATGCTGCCGGACCTGATCGTCGTCGGCAAGCGGCACCGGTCCCTGCTGGCCGACTTCCTCCTCGGGAGTGTCACGCGGCGGCTGCTGTCGCACGGGCGGGCGGACGCGCTGGTCCTGCCGCTCATGGATGCCTGTCCGGCGGGCGGGCCGGGCAAGACGGCCTAGTGATCGGCGTGCGCCTCCGCGCCGACGCGGCGGGCGATTTCCTCGAGATGGCGCGCCGTGCCGTCGCGGCCGATGGCGAAGACGCCGGTCACGATGCCGTTGTCGTCCTTCAGCAGGCCGAAGCTCAGGTCCACGTACAGGCGGCTGCCCCACTTGTGCTGCGCCCGCGTCGTCATCACGCGGCCGTCGTGGCGCAGCTGCGCCGTCTGCACCGCGCGCCGGAAGCCTTCGTCGTGCGCATGGCGGAATTTTTCGGGAATGATGAGCGAGAGGTTCTGGCCGACCGCCTCCTGCGCGCCCCAGCCGAAGATGATCTCGGCGCCGCGGTTCCACAGCAGGATGATGCCTTCGCGGTCGGCGAAGATGATCGCGTCCTGTGCCTGCTCGATGATCGCGCGGTGTACTTCGCCGGCGCCGTGCGCGAGATGCGGTGGCAGCCTCATGTCACGCCGCCTCCATGTCGAGCAGGCCCTGCAACGACGCGAGTTCGTCGCGGTGCAGCCGGGCGAGCCGGGTAGCGCAGCGCTCACCCTCGGCCGTGAGCCGGATCTCGACCCGGCGCAAGTCGCTGGCGCTGGCCTGGCGCTGCACGAGCCCCAGCGACTCGCAGCGCGAGACGAGCGCGACCACGCCGTGGTGCTTGGCCTGCAGGCGCTCGGCCAGTTCGCCGATCGTGGCCCAGTCGCGGCCGGGGAAGCCCTTGATCTGCAGCATGAGCTGGTACTGCAGGGGCGTGATGCCGCTTTCGCGCGTGACCTCCTCGCTGAAGCGAAGGAACCGGCGCAACTGGTAGCGGAACTCGGCCAGCGCCTCGAACTCGGCCTTGGCCAGCGGGGGGGCGCAAGCCCGGGTCTTGACAGCATGCATGCGGCCAAATATATCATGGCGTGATATAAAGGCGAAAAGCCCTTCATGCCACGATGAAACTCCACATCCTGTCCGACCTGCACCTGGGGCAGGGCGCGCTCGCGCTGCCCGCCACCGATGCGGACCTGATCATCCTGGCCGGCGACATCGCGCGGCCGCCGGAGGCGGTGGCGTGGGCATCGAAGCTCCGCAAGCCCGTGCTGTACGTGCTGGGCAACCATGAGTTCTACGGGGGCGGCATCGCGACCACAGCGCCCCGGTTCAAGGCTTTGGCCGCGGGCACCGATGTCCGGCTGCTCGACGACGAGAGCGTCGTCATCGGCAATGTCCGGTTCCTCGGCTCGACGCTGTGGACGGATTTCATGCTCTTCGGCGAAGGCGTGCAGCGCGAGGCCGCGATCGCGGATGCCGTGCGCTTCATGCGCGACTACAGCCGCATCGGCACCGGCGACGATCCGCAGGCCGTGCTGCAGCCCGGGGATACCGCCGCGCGCTTCCGGCGGCACGCGGCATGGCTGGACAGCGAGCTGGCCCGGCCGCACGACGGCCCGACGGTGGTGATCACGCATCACGCGCCCTCGGCCGGCAGCATCCATCCGCGCTTCGAGGGCTCCCTGCTCAATGCCTGCTTCGTGTCCCGGGCCGAGCATCTGCTGGGCGGCGGCCGGGCCCGGCTCTGGATCCACGGGCACACGCACGACAGTTTCGACTACACGGTCGATGGCACCCGCGTGGTGTGCAACCCGCGGGGTTACGCGCGCGACGGCGTCAACGAGAACGCCGCCTTCGATCCCGGTTTCGTCGTGGAAATCGCCTAGCCGGGAACGCGGCGGGATCGGGCTGCATCTTATGGCGGACCGATCATGCAAACACACACCACCCTCACTGCCGCAGCCGTCGAAAGTGCCACGGACGCGGAACTGGCGACGCTCGCCGCCGCTGGTTCGGCGCCTGCGTTCGAGACGATCATGCGCCGCCACAACCGGCTGCTGTTCCGCACCGTGCGCAGCATCCTCAAGAGCGACGCGGACACCGAGGACGCGGTTCAGGATGCCTACCTGTCCGCATGGCGCGCGCTGGGCACGTTCCGCGGCGACGCGAAGCTCTCCAGCTGGCTCGTGCGCATCGCCATCAACGAGGCCTTCAAGCGCGTGCGCCGCCGGGCTTCCAACGTCGTGAATTTCGGCGCGGCCCCGGAGGTGGACCAGGAACAAGCGGAGGTGGCGATGGAAGCCGACGAAGACCAGCGGCCCGACATCGCCGCCAGCCGCGCCGAGATGCGCCGGCTGATGGAGGCGCGTATCGACCAGCTGCCGGACCTGTTCCGCACGGTGTTCATGCTGCGCGCCGTCGAGGAAATGCCGGTGGAGGAAGTCGCCACGCTGCTCGATATCCCCGAGACGACCGTGCGCACGCGCTTCTTCCGTGCCCGTGCGCAACTGCGCGAGAGCCTGTCGCGCGACATGGACTTCGCCCTCGAGGACGCCTTCTCCTTCGCCGGCGTGCGCTGCGACCGGATCGTGGCCACCGTGCTGGCATCCATCACCCCCGGCGGAACCGTTCCGCCCAACCCCTAGAACCACTGGAGATCCTCATGTCCTTCCTCACCCTTGCCACCCCCGCCGCGGCACGCCGGCTGTTTCTCGGCCAATCGGGCCTCATGCTGTCGGGGGCGGCGATTGCGCTGCTCGCGGGCAATGACGCGCTCGCGGCCAAGACCCCGGACGGCGTGGCCACCGACATCCAGATCCTCAACACCGCACTCGGCGCGGAGCTGGAAGCGATCGCCGCTTACCAGCTGGGCGCCGAGAGCAAGCTGCTGCAAAAGCCCGTGCTCGACCTGGCCGTCACTTTCCAGGGCCACCACAAGGAGCATGCCGACGTGCTCGCGAAGACCGTGCAGAAGCTCGGGGGCAAGCCGGTGCTGGCGAAGGCGAAATACGACTTCCCCGTGGAGCAGCTGAAATCGCAAGCCGACGTGCTGAAGTTTGCCGCGAAGCTGGAGCAGGGCGCCGTCAGCGCCTACCTCGGCGCGGTGCCGCTGTTCGGCAACCGCGACCTGGCGAAGGCGGCGGCGAGCATCCTCGGCGACGAGGCCATGCACTGGGCCGTGCTGCGCCAGGCGCTGGGCGAAGTGCCGGTGCCGTCGGCCTTCATGGCATGAAGCTGCTGGCCGCGGCAATGGTGTCGGCGCTGGCGGTCACGGCCGCGCCGGCAAGGGCTGCCGACGCGGCGCGCGGCGAACAGCTGTACGCGCGATGCGTCGCCTGCCACGCGCTGGCGAGCGACCGCGTGGGGCCGCGCCACTGCGGCCTGCTCGGCCGGCGCGCGGGCAGCGTGCCCGGCTTCTCCTACTCGGACGGGATGAAGAATTCAAGGCTCGTGTGGGACGAGAAGACCCTGGATCGCTTCGTGGCCAGGCCGATGGCCGTGGTGCCCGGCACCAGCATGACGTACGACGGGGTCCCCGATGCGAAGGACCGGGCCGACCTCATTGCCTATCTGCGCAAAGCGGGAGCGGGGCCGGAATGCGCCGGCCGATGAGAAATATGTCTCGCAAACCAGCCCATCGGCAGGGCGAATTGCAACATCGCTGAACTTCAGTCGCGCCGGACCAGTCCCTCCACGGTCGTCAGAAAGGGACTCCATGGTTCGCGCTTCAGCATCTCTGCCGGTCTATGCCGCCATCGCGGGCTTCACCAGCGTCGGGCTGGCCTGCCTGGTCGCGCGTGACCTGCGCGGGCCGAAGCAGGTGCCGTTCAAGCTCGTTCATCCGCCGGCCGTGACTTCCCGCGCAGCGGAGGCCGTCGTCGAGCTGCCCGTCGTGGCCGCGGCCGAAGCCGTGACCGATCGCGCTACAGCCGCCCCCGAGGAGAGCCACTACTCGGGGCTGCGCGCCAGTGTTCGCTGGGTGCAGACCCGGCTGGGCAACGCGAGCTATGCCACACCCGATGTCCATTCGCGGCTGCTGCTCGCGAAATCGGCGGCGCAACGCGCCGGCCTGCACGAGGTGGGGCTGGGCTGGCGTGACGTGTACGGCATCATCACCGCCGAGACTTCATGGGTGCCGCGCCCGGGCCAGAGCAGGGACGGAACGCCCAACCTGGGCATCGCGCAATTCGAGCCCGCCACGGCCCGCGCGCTCGGCTTGCACAATCCCGATGACGTGGTGGAGTCGGTGCACGTCGCCGCGGCGCACATGAAGGAAGCCGCGCAGTGGAGCGCCTCTCGCATCGCCGGGATGAAGCTCGCGCAGGCCGACCGCGCCGCCAGGTTGCGCGAAGGCGTGTCGATCTACTACAACCTCTCCAGCCGCGGCCGCGCGGGCTGGAACGGCCGCAACACCGACCGCCTGCCCATCGAGACGAGACGGCACATCGCCAACGCGCGCATCGGTGCGCAGGAAGCGGCGCTGCTCGAGGGCCGGGTGCAGGCCGCGCGATACAGCCGGTCCGGCCTGCAGACGGTCATGCACGCGCAAGACTGACGGTTTCCCGGCCCCTTCGCCTACGGGTGAGGTTGCCGTGCGGCCTCACACTGGCGCATGAACCCACAACGCCCAGCCGCAGGCCTGCGGAACGATCGTGACATCGAGTGGATGGAAGACACCTTCCCCCTGCGCGAGGACTGGATCCAGGAAGCGATCGAGGCGCTTGCGGCCGGCAACGCCTGCGCGGCGCTGGCGCGGCACAAACCGGCCCCCTGGCAGGTAGACCGCATGGAGCAGAGCGACGCCTTCTATGCGCGGGTCACCGGGCCGGTCGCGGGCTATTACATCGCGTCGCACGCTTGCCGCGACAACGGTGCCGGCCGGACCTACACCGGCGCCTACAAGATCTGCGACCTTCCGCCGTCGAGCTACTGGACGGCGCAGTCGCTGGTCTTCGGCAGCTGCCGGCACACGGAAGGCACTGGCGTGAAGGCAATGGCCAGCGCGGAAGCCGCCGCGGCCCGGATGATCGCGGACATGCCGGTCCGCATCGATCGCGCCTAGCCTAAAGGAGGCCCGCAACCGGCTGCTTGCCCGGAAATCCGGCTCCGGCGCCGCGCCTTACGCCGCCATCGCATTCTCGCGCATGGGGGCCGGGTTCGAGGTGCCCGGGATCGAGCAGGTCACCGCCGGGTGTGGCAGCACGAACTTCAGCAGCACCTGGTTCCCGCTGGAGCAGCCGATCCCCGGCGCCCACGGCGGCAAGGGCCGGCCGCGCATGGCGCGCGATGCCTTGCCGCCGCTTTGAAGGGGAGGTTCACCGGCACGGCGATGCCGCGCCCGGCGGCCAGCGCGGCCAGCCACCTTCGCATGAAGCGGTACCATCGCGCATGAAGAAAACGTTCCAGCTCAGCGTCGAAGGCAAGAACCGCGATCGCGTGCTCGATGCCGTGAAGCACGAGATCCGCAAGTACGTGAGGCGCGAGCGCCGGCGCGATGTGCCAGCGGGCGCGGACTACTGGGATTTCGACTGCAAGTTCGGCATCACGCACGACACCGCGGAAGCGGCGCACCTGAACAGCCTCATCGGCCTGGTCGATGCCGCCGCCCGGGAAGGCGCCGACAGGGTCTACGTCGAAATCCTCGCCAAGCCCGGCCACCGCAAGGCGCGGCCGGCGGGCGAGGGCGAGGCGGAGCCGGGCGAACTCGAGGGTTAGCGTGACTGTCGCGCTGTTGTCCTACGGACGACGGGTCAACGCCGCGCACGCTGCGGCGTTGGACAGGGGAGCGCTCAATCCCGACGCTCGCACCCTTTTAGGGGACCCCATGTTCAAGAAGATCCTTCTCGCCGGCCTGATCGCGGCATCCTTCGCGAGCGTGCCGCTGACCTCGGTCGCGCGCACCATCATCGTCCGCGAGGCACCGCCGGAGCCGCGCCACGAAGCGGTCCCCGAGGCCCGGCGCGGCCATGTCTGGGCGCCGGGCCATTGGGAATGGCGCCGCGGCCAGCACACCTGGGTGGCGGGCCACTACATGCGCGCACGCCGCGGCCAGCACTGGCAAGCCGACCGCTGGGTCGAGCGCAATGGCCAATGGGAATTGAGGCGCGGCCAGTGGCGTCGTGGCGACCGCGACGGCGACGGCGTGCCCAATCGCGAAGACAGCCGCCCCAACAACCCGAACCGCAGCTGACCTCTACACCTTGAGCGCGTGGTACACGCGGATGGCGGCGTAAGCGTCGTTGGCCGCGTAGAGCAACTGCGCCTCGGTGAGGCGCGGGTTGGCCCAATTCGAGGTGGTCGCCTTGCGCGACTTGATGAAGCGCCGGTTGAACATCACGGCAACCGCGCCCTTCACGCCCATGTCCTTGCGATAGCCGCGCTCGCGGAAGACCGTGTTCAGCTCCAGCACGCCGGCGGGCTCGACGCCGAGCTTGCTCGCGATGCGCTTCCTGTCATCCCCCAGGCCGAAGCCCGCCTTCGTGGATTTCGCGTGCGCGAGCAGGTGCGCCACCACGGCGCGGCACTCCAGGTCGTGCAGCTGGAATACCCACGCCTTCTCGAGCGTCGCCAGTTGCACGATGTGCGGGCCTTCCGACACCTGGTCCTTGAAGAACGTGGGCTTGGACTCCGTGTCGAAGCCCCAGGCTTCGCTGGCGGAGAGTTCTGTGTGCGCGTCGTGCGCCTCGCTCGCGGTCGCGACGAGGCGGATGCGGTCCAGCCCGAGCCGGTCGAAGGGCTCGAGCAGGGCGATCTGCTCCCTGTCCGGAGTGGCTTGGCGCGTGTTCATGGGGTGGCTACGAGGATAACCGGCTTCGCGGCGCCGCCTGCCGCGCTGGCCGATAATCCCCTCGTCCACAACGCGATCCGATGCCGTATTCCCTCACACTTTACGAAGCCGACGTGTCGCCCGAAGAGCGGCGCGCGGCGCAGGCGCGCTTTCGCGAGGTGCTCGAGGAGACGCTGGGCGACGCGGAACTGGTCGCTCCGGTCTATGGCGCGTACCTGCGCATCGTGGGGACGTATGGCGAGGCGCCGGCGCCGGACACGCTGACCGACGCGGAACAGGCCATCTTCGACCAGTGGCAGACGGCGGTGACGGCGGCGGTGGCCGCGGTGTTCGGCCCCAACCGCTACATGGGCGACGCGATGTACGAAATTCGGATCGAGGACTGACCATGGCTTTTCCGATCGACGCCGGCACCGTGACGCACGGTATCCAGCTGGCCGTGGCGCCGGTGTTCCTGCTCACGGCCGTCTCGGGGATGATCGGCGCGGTGGCCGGCCGGCTGGCGCGCATCATCGACCGGGCGCGGACGGTGGAGGACAAGGCACGTGCGACGACCGACGAGGAGTTCCTGCGCCGCGCCTACGCCGAGCTGGCGGAACTGCGCATGCGCGGGCGCCTGGCCAACGGCTGCATCGCGCTGCTCACCACCTGCGCCTTCCTGATCGGCGTCACGATCATCGTGCTGTTCCTCGGCGAGACCACCGCGTTCCAGATCAACAAGTTCGCGATCGGCGGCTTCCTGCTCGGCGTGGTGTGCTTCCTGATGGCGCTCGTGTGCTTCCTCGCCGAGACGGTGCTCGCGACGCGGCTGCTGAACTTTCATATGCTGCGGTGAGTTAGCGGGCCACGGGATACACCTTCGACATCGACACAAAGACCACCGCCCCCAGCAGCAGCGCGCCGGCCGCGATTTCGAGGGACGGCGCGAATCCGCGGGTCGTGTCGGCGCTTCGTGCCAGAAGCGCCGTCGCGAGCGGCGGGCCGACGATCTGGCCCAGGCCGTAGAGCGCGGTGATCAGCCCCGTCAGGCCCGAGGGCGACACGGGCCGCAGGCGGCGCACTTCCTGCAGCGCGAAGAAGGTGATCGCGGTGAAGGGCAGGCCGAGCAGCAGGCTGCCGACGGCGAAGCCCGCCGGTGTCGGGCTCCACAGGCCCGTGAAGATGCCCAGCGCCTGCACGAAGTAGCAGGCCGCCAGGCGCAGGCGCTGGTCGCCGGGGCCGCGCACGCGCGATGCGAGCGCGGCGCCCGTCATCACGCCGGCGCCGAAGATCGGCCAGAACAGGTCGAGCCAGGGTGAGCCGGGCATCGACTGGCGGGCGATCACGGGCAGGAAGGTGGCGGTGATGATGTAGCCGAACCCGGCCAGGCCGTACGCGCCCGCGAGCAGCGGCACTTCACCGCGTCGCTCGCGGGTCGCGGTGGTCGCGGCAGCCGGCCCCGCGGCCGACGGCGCGCTGCCGGGCCGCGGCCCCCCGGAGGCGAAGACCGGCCAGATGAAGGCGCTCAGAGCCACGGCGATCAGGCCGAACACGCCCCAGCCCAGGGCCGCCGACCCGTTCCACGCCACCATGAGGCTGGCCGCGAGGCCGCTGAGCACGATGCCGGCGCCCGGGCCGATGTAGATGAGGGCGCCCATCGATGGCAGCTCGAGGCGGGCCAGTTGCGCCAGGCACCAGCCCGAGGCGAAGACGAAGACGAGCGCGCTCGCGATGCCGGCCGCGAAGCGCAACGCGGGCCAGGCCGAAGGGAAGGGCAGCGCCATGCCGAGTGTCAGCACCGCCGTTGCCGCCAGCCCGCCTCGCACCAGCGCCGGGCCGTTGGGGGGCTGCGTGATGCCCAGCATGCGCCACAGCAGCGGCTGGAAGGTGCACAGCAGCGCACCGATCAGGTAGCCCAGGTAATTCGCGCTGGCCAGCCAACTGGCCGCGTCGAGGTTCACGACGCCGTCCGACAGCATCATCGGCAGCAGCGGCGTAAACGCGAATCGGCCGATGCCCATCGCCACGGCAAGCGACACCAGGCCGGCCACGACGGCCTGGCTTGCGGTGGGCGAAACCGGCGGCTGCGCCAGCGACGCGTGTTCGGTGGCGGCCGTCATCACCCCAGGTGCGTCTTGAAGAACGCCACGGTGCGCTCCCATGCCAGCTTCGCCGCGCCGGCGTCGTAGCGGGGCGTGGTGTCGTTGTTGAATCCGTGCTGCGTGCCCGGGTAGCGGTGGGCCGTGTACTTCACCCCGGCGGCTTTCAGCGCGGCTTCGTAGGCCGGCCAGGCGGCGTTGATGCGGTCATCGACTTCCGCTTGCTGGACCAGCAGGGGCGCCTTCACCCTGGCGGCTTCTTCCGGCGCCGGCGTGTTGCCGTAGAAAGGCACGCCCCCGGCGAGGTCGGGCATGCGCGTGGACAGCATGTGCACGATGCCCCCGCCCCAGCAGAAGCCCACGGCGCCGAGCTTGCCGGTGCAGTCGCTGCGCGACTTCAGCCAGGCCGCGCCCGCCAGGAAGTCCTGCAAGGTCTTGGCCTGGTCCAGCGTGGCGAACGCGGCCCGCGCCTTGTCCTCGTCGCCCGGGTAGCCGCCCACGGGCGTGAGCGCATCCGGCGCGAAGGCCATGAAGCCGTCGAGCGCCAGCCGGCGCGCGATGTCCTCGATGTGCGGGTTGAGGCCCCGGTTCTCGTGGATCACCAGGATCGCCGGCAGCTTCGTGCCGCCCGCGCTGGCGGGTCGCGCCAGGTAGCCCTTCACGGTGCCCGAGCCGTTCGGCGACGCATAGCCTGGACGTTCGGTCTTGAGCCGGGGATCGGCCGGAGGCACCTGCTGCCCCGCCGCGAAGTCCGGGCTCAGCGCCGCGAGCAGGCCCGCCGCCGTCACGCCCGCCTTGGCAAACTTCTGCGCCCGGGCGAGGAAGCCGCGGCGGTCGAGATTGCCGTGGACGTACGCATCGAAAAGAATGAGCAGTTCCTGGTCGAAATCGTGTGCGGTCAGGCGTGGCGGCATGCTTTCCCCGTGGACAAAAAAACGTGCAGCATAAGCGCGCCGCGAAATGTTTGCTGGCGTTACGCGAGTTGCTCGCGCAGCTGCGATGCGATCTCGTACGAACGCAACCGGGCCGCGTGGTCGAACATGTTGCAGGTGATCATCAATTCATCGGCGCCGGTGCGGGCAACGAAGGCCCGCAGGCCCTCGCCCACGGTCGCCGGCGAGCCGATCGCGGCGCAGGAGAGCACGCTGTCCAGCAATGCGCGTTCGGCCGGCCCGGCCTTCTCGCGGTAGCCGGGCAGCGGCGGCGGCAGGCGGCCCGGGCGGCCGCTGCGAAGGTTGACGAACGACTGCTGCATGGACGTCGCGCGGACCTGCGCCTCCTCGTCGGTGTCGGCCGCGAAGACATTGAAGCCCAGCATCACGTAGGGCCTGGCCAGTTGGGCCGACGGCTTGAAGTTCCCGCGGTACACCTCGAGCGCCTGCATCAACTGCTGCGGGGCGAAGTGCGAGGCGAACGCATAGGGCAGGCCGAGCATCGCCGCCAGCTGCGCGCCGAACAGGCTGGAGCCCAGGATCCACACCGGCACCTTCGCGCCCGTGCCCGGCACCGCGCGGATGGCCTGGCGCGGCGCGTCGGACATCAGATCCATCAGTTCCACCACGTCGCGCGGGAACTCGTCCGCGTCCGACACCAGGTTACGGCGCAGCGCGCGGGCCGTCGCCTGGTCCGAGCCAGGCGCGCGACCCAGCCCCAGCTCGATCCGGCCGGGAAAGAGGGCCTCCAGCGTGCCGAACTGCTCGGCGATCACGAGCGGCGAATGGTTGGGCAGCATGATGCCGCCGGCGCCCACGCGCAGGGTCTTGGTGCCGCCGGCCACGTGGGCGATCAGGATGGACGTCGCGGCGCTGGCGATGCCCGGCATGCCGTGGTGTTCCGCGAGCCAATAGCGATTGAAGCCCCAGCGCTCGACATGCTGCGCCAGGTCCAGAGTGTTGCGAAACGACTGGGCGGCGTCGCTGCCCTCGGTGATGGGGGAAAGGTCGAGGACGGAAAAGGGGATCATTGCCCGAGTATTGCCCGGGCGCCGCGGCCGTGCTCGACTTCGAGCGCACTCCGGGTTGCCCTATAGGGCCTTTCTTACCGGGCGACCAGCACCGGCACCGGCGACTGCGCCACCACCTTGGCGGCGACGCTGCCGAGCACGAGCCGCGCCACGCCGGCGCGGCCATGCGAGCCGACCACGACCAGGTCCGCGCCTTCGTCCTGCGCCATCTGCACGATGCCGCGCGCGGCCGTGACGTCCTCGCCCAGCCGGGCCTCCAGCGGCACATGGGGTTCGGCGGCCGTGCACAGCGCAGCCACCTTTGCATGGGCCTGGGCGCCGTGCTGCTGCGCCGCGGCCATGTAGGCCTGGAAGCCCAGCGGATTGGTTTCGCCGATGCCCAGGTAGGGGTAGGGATCGACGACATACAGCGCGGTGAGCCTGGCGCCGTGCTGGCGCGCGAGGCCGACGGCGAGGGTGGCCGCATTCTCGGACGCGGCGGAGCCGTCGGTGCCCAGCAGGATGTGCTTGAACATGTTTTTCCTCGTTGTGGAGCGGTAGTTCTTCAGGACTGATCGTGCCGCCGGTCCGGTCGGGGCCGATTGACCTTCGTCAAGCCGGGTGCAGTCGGGCGCCACTACATTGGGGATCACGTTTTTGAGGCAGGCCACCATGACCATGTTCCCCTCCACCCCCGCCGAGGCCGGCGAGCCGCTGAACAGCTTCTCGCAGTGCCACGCGGGCATCCTGGCCCAGCTGCAGGGGTTGGCGGAGCTGCCGGACCTGATGGCTGCCGCAGCGCGCGCGCGCAGCGTCGCCGAGGACAGCCTGCTGATCTTCAAGCACGCCGTGTTCGAGCATCACGCGGAGGAGGAAAGCGAGCTGTTCCCCGCCGTGTTGCGCAGCGCCCGGCCGGGCGAGGAGCAGCTGCGCGTGCAGGGGCTGGTCGACAGGCTCACGGCCGAACACCGGACCCTGGAGGCGCTGTGGAAGCGCATCGAGCCGGCCGTGAGCGCCGGCGCCCGTGGCAAGCCCGTGGACATCGACAACGCCGTGGTCGAGGAACTGGTGCGCGCCTACACGGCCCACGCCCGTTTCGAGGAAGAGCAGTTCCTGCCGCTGTGCGCCACCATCCTCGGACGCAACGGCAACCACATGGCCGCGCTGGGCCTGTCCCTGCACATGCGGCATGTGCCGCAGCCGGTGGGCTATATCTAGAGGTCGGAGCCCGGCCAAGGTAGAACTCGCTAGCTCCTTCGGTCCGCAACCAGCACCGGCTGTTCGCGGAACACCTCGGGCATCAGCTTCCTGAGGTTGTCGATCTTCGGGCGGTCGAAGGCGATGATGTACGTCGATTGCGGGTTGCGCGTCGCGTAGTCCTGGTGGTAGCCCTCGGCCGGGTGGAAGGCCGTGAGCGGTGCCAGCTGCGTCACGATCTTCTGCGGGAAGGCGCGGGCCGCCTCGAGTTGCGCGATGTAGCGCTGCGCGACCTGCTTCTGCCCCTCGTCCGCATGGAAAAGGGCCGACCGGTATGGGGGCCCGGCGTCCGGGCCCTGCCGGTCGAGCTGGGTCGGGTCGTGCGCCACCGAGAAGTAGATCTGCAGGAGCTTGCCGTAGGAGACCTGTTTCGGGTCGTAGGTGACCTGGACCGACTCGGCGTGGCCGGTCGTGCCGGTCGTCACCGCCTCGTAATTCGCCGTTTCCTTCGCGCCCCCGGCATAGCCGGACACGGCGCCCAGAACCCCCTTCGTGTGCTGGAACACGGCCTGGACCCCCCAGAAGCATCCGCCCGCGAACACCGCCGTGCGCGGGCCGTCGCCCGCGGGCAGGTCGAATGCGGGCGCCGGCAGCTGCACGGCTTCCTCCGCCGCGGCGCTGCTTGCCATGTACGCGCCCACGGCGACCGCGACCGCGGCCACGACGGCGACGGCCAGCATCTTGTCGCCGAGAAACGCGGCGGCTTTCGCAAGGGCTGACAGGGGCTGGCTCATGGGATGGGGTTCTCTATGCACGCCCATTGTGGACCGGGTTGCCGGTATCGCGTGCGCAGGCATCGGACAAGGCTGACCCAGGCCGGCGGTTCCAGCCGACACGGGCGGCCGCCACTGCCGGGTTACGGTGGCGCTGTCCTTGGGAGAACTGAATGGCATTTCGAACGATGTGGCTGCGCTTCGGCATGGCGCCGGCGCTCGCGCTCATCGTTGGTACCGGCTGGGCGGCGCCGACGCAGCCCGAGGCGCCGTTGGCCAGGGGCGCCCGCGGCGCGAACGTCGTGCGGGCCCAGGTGCTGCTGGACCGCCAGTGGTTTTCCCCGGGCGAGATCGACGGCATCTACAGCCGCAACACCCACCATGCGGTGGCCGCGTTCCAGTTCGCGCGCGGGCTGCCCGCCACCGGGACGATCGACGCCGCGACCTGGGCCGCGCTGCAGGAGGGCCAGCCGCCGGCGCTCTCGGCCTACACCGTGACCGATGCGGACATGGCCGGGCCGTTCGCCAGGCTGCCCGAGGACGCGATGGACCGGGCGCGGCTGCCGGCGCTGGGCTACGAGACGGTGCAGGAGGCGCTGGCCGAGCGTTTCCACATGAGTCCCAGGCTGCTGGCCGAACTCAATCGCGGCAAGCCCATCGTGGCCGGCGCGCAGCTCACCGTGGCCGATGTCGCGCGCCCGGGCGAGCCCGTCGCCCGGGCCACGCTGCTGCGCATCGACAAGTCCGACAGGATGCTGTATGTGGTGGGCGAGGGCGACAAGGTCCTCGCGGGCTTCCCGGTGAGCTTCGGCGGCCCGCAGGATCCCCTGCCGCTCGGGCGGATGAAGATCACCAGCGAGCGCAAGGACCCGATCTTCAGCTACGACCCGCAGCTGCTGCGCACCGCCAAGCCCACCGATACGAAGGTCCAGCTGCCGCCGGGCCCGAACAGCCCGGTGGGCGTGATGTGGCTGGGCCTGTCGAAGCCGCATTGGGGCATCCACGGCACCAACGAGCCGTCCGGGATGGCACGGGTGGAAACGAATGGCTGCGTGCGCCTGACCAACTGGGACGTGTTGCGGCTGGCGGCGCTGGCCGACCCGGGCATGGCCGTCGAAGTGCAGGAGTGACCGGGTGAAACGCGGCGTGTTCCCGTGGCTGGTCGCAGGGTCCGTGACGCTGGCCGCCGTCCTGGCCTTCGCGCTGCCGATGCCCGGCATCGCACCGCCCGCGGCCGACGGGGCGGCGCTGCTCGCGCAGCGGCCGCTCGTCATCCCCGTGGCCGGCGTGCGTGGCGAGTCGCTGGCGGACACGTTCGAGCAGGGCCGCCCCGGCCACCGGCACGAAGCCATCGACATTCCGGCGCCCAGGGGCACGCCCGTCCATGCGGTGGACGACGGCAAGGTGGCCAAGCTGTTCACCAGCGTGCCCGGCGGCCTCACCGCCTACCACTTCGACCCCGCGGGCCGGCTGGCCTACTACTACGCGCACCTCGATCGCTATGCGCCCGGCCTGAAGGAAGGCATGTCCCTGCGCCGCGGGGACGTGATCGGCTACGTGGGCAGCACGGGCAACGCGTCGCCCGACGCGCCGCACCTTCACTTCGCGGTGTTCCGCCTCGGCCCGCTCAGGCAATGGTGGAAGGGCGACGCGATCAACCCGTACCCGGCGTTGCGCCAGGCGGCCACCGTGGTGGCGGCGAAATAGGGGCGCCTTGCCGTACTGTCCGGCCGGGACTACCATGCGACGGCGCCTGGTGCGCATCCAGCCACCCGTCCAGGCATTCCGGAGGCTTCCATGCCGCAACTCATCGCATCGGTCGAAGGCGTCGAGATCAAGCACGTGTACCTGCAGAAGGACCGCACGACCCTGGGCCGGAACCCGGACAACGACATCGTGTTCGACAACATGGTCGTGAGCGGCCGCCACTGCGTGTTCGAGCTCAAGGGCCTGGCGGACGTGTACATCGAGGACCTGCACAGCACCAACGGCACCTACATCAACGGGCAGATGGTCAAGCGCCAGCGGCTGCACGACGGCGAGGTGATCTCCATCGGCAATTTCCGCATCCAGTACCTCTCGGCCTCCGATCGGCCGAGCGGATTTTCGGAAACCGCCGCGATGAAGCTCGATGCGAGCGGCCAGCCGGCCCGCCTGCCGCACGCGATATTCCAGGTCCTCAACGGCTCGTCCGAGGGGCTCGAGATGCCGGTCGTGAAGGCCGTGACCACTTTCGGCAAGCCGGGCGCCTCCGTCGTGGCGGTGTCGCACCGGCGCGACGGCTACTATGTGGCCCACCTGGACGGCGCCACCACGCCGTCGCTGAACGGCGACCCGATCGGCCAGCGCGCCGTGCTTCTGTCCAACCACGACGTGCTCGAACTCGCGGGCACGCGCATGCTCTTCCTGCTGAAGGACTAGGCGCCTCCGCGGCCTCTGCCCCGCAGGCGCCTAGGGCAGCTCCCTAGGGGCAAACACCCATCGGGGCGTTGTCATAATGGCCCGCATGGGATTGCTGAAAAAACTTCTCGGCGGCGGCTCCGGCGCGTCCCGGCGCGGTGGCGCATCGTCGCAATTCCACGAGAGCGAAACGACCGCCCAGCGACCGGGTTCCGAGAACGCGCCGCGGCGCGAACTGGTTCAGGTGGTGCTGCGCGACACGATGCGCAAGCACGGCATCCCGTCGGACTGGATGGATTGCCGCATCCTTTCGGTCGTCACGCGCAAGCACCAGGCCGGCATGCATGTCCAGTTCATCGTGAAGCAGGGGGACGAACAGCTCCTGGCCCACGTTCATGCGTTCCAGGACACCTTCTGGCACGAGCTGGAAAAATTCGAGGTGCATCCGCGCAAGTGGCTCTTCAGCCTGGCATGGCAGTTCGATGGCACGGGCGCCGCTGCGCCCGGCCTGTTGGCAGGCGCCGACGGGTGGGACGACGACACGCAGCCGCCGCAGGATACGCAGCCGCCGGAGCAGGACCCCGACGAACTGGCCACGGACCTGCAGGCGCTCTACGCCATCCGCGACGCCGCCCTGTCCGGGCCGGCCGCGCTCACCGACCTGCCCAAGGGAAAGCCGCCGCGCTCCTGACACCCCGTGCCGCGCCTGCGGATCATTTCTATTGACTTGGCCCCCATCGTTCGCATACTGGAGCTTCTGCAGGACGGAGGCGGAACATGGGCAGTCTCAGCATCTCGAACCCGGTCGTGGCCTTGGACGGCGTCGAATTCACCGGCGCGCAGGGCGGGATCGAGCAGAAGTTCCTCGTTTACCGGGATGCGCTGGAGGACCTCGAATACCAGCTCTTCGAGACCGACGAGGCGCTGATGCAGGCGTTCGCACGGCATCGGGGCCATATTGCCCAGGTTGCGGCCAAGGCGCTGGGCGAGGGCAAGGGCGGCGGCAAGACCGTGCTGCTGCAGAGCCTGCTGCTGTAGCGCCGCCGCGCCCCCCGGGCCTTGCATTCGAAATGCCGGCCCCCAAGTCCGGGGGATGACCACCAGCGAAGCACTGCACATCGTCTGCCCGCACTGCCACACCACCAACCGTGTGCGGCAGGCCGACATGGGGAAGGCGCCCGATTGCGGCAACTGCCACAAGGCGCTGTTCACGGCCCACTCCGCGGCGCTCGACGAGGCCGCTTTCGAGCGTCACGTCGGGCGCAACGAGATCCCGGTGCTGGTGGATTTCTGGGCGCCGTGGTGCGGACCCTGCCGCCAGATGGCGCCTGCCTTCGAGCAGGCGGCGGCCGAACTCGAGCCCCGCGTGCGGCTGGCCAAGGTGAACACCGACGAGGCGCAGGCGCTCGGGGCGCGCTTCAACATCCGCAGCATCCCGACGCTGGCCCTGTTCGTGGGTGGCCGTGAGGTGGCGCGCCAGCCGGGCGCGATGGGCGCCGCCGACATCGTGCGCTGGGTCCGCTCCCAGCTGGGTTGACCCGCGCGGCCGGCGCCTCAGCCGAAGCGCTCGAGCACCTCATAGCCGGCCCCGCCCGGCAATGACCGAACCAGCGCATAACCGTCGTCAACGAGCCAGCGCAGCGCCGGGCCCTGGGCGGGCACCTTCGCGCCGTGGGCGCGGCGCGCCAGCGTGACGTGGGGGCGATAGGGGCGCGTGTCCATCGGAAGTTCCAGCCGCGCGAGCACGGCGCCCATCCCGGCATGGAGCCGCAGCAGCGCGGGCGGGGCGGCCAGGGGTTCGACGACGGCGACGCCGTTCGGCCAGACGGCGCCGATGCCCAGTTCCATCTCGAAGGGTTCGAACGGCACCGCGAGCGATCGCACGAGCTCCGGCAGGCGGCGCGCGGGCACATCCCCCAGGAAATGCAGCGTGGCGTGCAGGCGCTGCGTCTCCACACGCGCGGACTGGCGCGGCCAGTCCCAGGTGGCTTGCCACTTCGCGATGGCATCGCGCAGTGGCTGCGCGGGCCACAAGGCCGTGAACAGTCGCTGCGTGCGCGCTGTCGTGGAGGGCATGCCGGCGGGTTGCATGGACGCATTCTGCCGCGCCCGGCCGCATTTTCCCCGGCTGGGTCAGCTGCGGCCGCTCAGGCGATCCACGCCAGGAACTCGTCGAGCAGCCGGTTGAACTCGAGGGGCTTGTCCAGGTGGGGCCAGTGACTCGTGCCCGGGATCACCTTTCGATTGATGTCCGGCATCTGGTTGTGCAAGGCCGTGGGGCCTTCACCATGCACGGTGTCGATGATCAGCCTGGGGCCGTCGTAGCCGGACAGGGCGGGCAAGGGGTCGTACGCAAGGATCGCGCCGATGATGGCCAGCGAGGCTTCGCGTCCCACGGCGTGCATGCCGGCGTCGAGCCTCTCGCGCACCTCCGGCTGCGCATCCGCGAGCAGCGAGGCCCAGTAGCCGGCCATGGTCTTGTCGTAGTCGCTTCGCAAGGCTCCCATCACCTGCTTCGCCTGTTCGGGGCCGGCCTTGCCGGGCGCCCCGGCCAGCACCAGGCCGGCCACGCGCTGCGGGTGCTCGCCGACATAGGCGGCCGCCGCGGCGCCGCCGAGGCTGTGCCCCACGAGCACGAACCGGCGCAGCTCCAGCGCATCGGCGACGGCCGCGATGTCCTCGCCGATGGCAGGCACGCTGTAGTCGCCGTCGGGCGGCTTGTCCGAGTGCCCGTGGCCGCGCAAATCCATCGCGACGGCGCGCCGGCGCGGCCGCAGGTGGGCGAGCTGGGCCTTCCAGTGCGCGCTGGTGCCGGCATAGGAATGCAGGAACACAATCGGCACGCCGCTGCCCGAGCCGGCGTCGTCCACGTACAGCTCGCCGGCCGGGCCGGTGATCGTCATGACCATTGTTCTTCTCCTCGCTCTCGCTACAGCTTCGGGATGTGCAGCGTCTTGCTGATCATCAGGCTGCCGGAGAGCACGAACAGCAGGACCAGCGGATGCAGCTCCCACGGGCCGACGGTCCAGGCGCCGCCCCACAGGGCGTCGCCCACGCGGCCGAACGCCGCGGCGAGGGCGAGGATGCCCGTGAGCAGCACGCTCGTGGGAATGGGCGTGCCCTCGAAGTACCGGACCTTGCCGCTGCCGCCCGCGAGCGATTCGGCCGTGACGTTGTAGCGCGCCAGCCGGCTCACGCCGCAGCACACGAAGTAGATCAGCGCCGCCACGTCCCAGCCGCCCTGCAGGCCAGCCGCGAAACCGAGCGCCGCCGGCGCCATGCCGAAGGAGATGACGTCGGAGAGGGAATCGAGCTCGCGCCCCAGCGCCGAGTGCTCGTGGCGCGCGCGGGCGATGCGCCCGTCGAGGACGTCGAAGATGAAGGCCGCAGGCGCCAGCGCCGCCGCCGCATAGAAGTGAAAGGCCCGCTGGCTCGACATGTACAGCATGGCGAAGAAGACCGCGCCCACCCCGCAGGCCGCGTTGCCCAGCGTGAAGAAATCGGCCAGATGGAAGCCCCGCAACATCGTGAAGTGGCGGGGAGCGGCTTGCTGCATGCGTGGTCCTTCCGAACGTCGGGTTCACCTTAAGCGCCCGGGCGCTGTCGGTTCGTGGGACCGGGGCCTTCACGCCTGTCGGCGCAGTCCGACGGCCGGACCGTTATAGTTACAGCGGGATGTCGCCCGCCTCGAGGAGCAGCCATGGAATTTCCCCGCCGCGCGCTGCCGGCGGCCGTCCCCACGGGACGGGCCGGATGAACGAGGCGCTCTCCCGGCTCGCGAGCGAACTCCCGCGCCGCTCGCGTGCGTTCGTCGGTGGCCGCGCGGACGCCGATGCCCTGGCGCGGGCGCGAGAGGAGATCGCCATCGTCGCGAACAGCCGTCGCGGCTGCGACTCGATCGATGAACCCGGTGCCCGGTAGCCCATGGCGCGCCGGCCCCACTACCACGTCTATGTCGTCGAGCTGTCCGACGGCGTATGGAACGTGGCGCGTTTTCGGCGCGCCAACCCGGACTACCGGCTGGGCAAGCCGTTCGTGTATGTCGGCATGACCGGCCTGGACCCGGACGTGCGCTTCGACAAGCACATGGCGGGCATCCAGGCCAACAGCTTCGTGCGCGATTACGGCCTGCGGCTGTTGCCGGGCCTGTACGACAGGTACAACCCGATGAATTACGACGCCGCGCGCGGCATGGAAGTGGAGCTGGGGATCGCGCTGCGCAGGGCGGGATTCGGCGTGTGGCAGGCCTAGGGACGCCCTTCGGCGGCCGGCGAGGCTTCGAGCACGAGGAAGGTCCAGCGCACGTCCTGGCGGCCCAGCATGTCCGGCGTTTCCGTCCGGTGCAAGGCACGCAGGCCGAACTCCGCGGCGAGGGACGACACTTCATCCGCGGTGACATCGAACATGCGCCTGCCCTCGGGCACCGGGCCGTGGCGCAGCGTCATCGAGATGCGCCCGCCCGGCGCCGCCAGCGACGCGATGGTGCGCATGGCCTCGCGCTGCTGCGCCGCGTCGAGGTGCATCCACACGGCGGTGAGCAGGACGAGGTCGAACCGTTCGGCCAGCGCGCCGACGGTCGCCAGCCGCGGCAGCATGTCGTCGATCCAGCGGATCGAGCGGGGATGGTTGGCGCGGCCCCAGGCCGCCAGCTCCGGCGTCGGTTCGACGGCAGTGACGGCATGGCCGCGCCGCGCCAGCGCGGCGGCGTCCCGGCCCGTGCCGGCCCCGATGTCCAGCACGTTTGCCGGAGCGAGCGGGAAGAGGTGCAGCACCGGCCGGTGCACAGCCTCGAACGCGACGCTCTCGTACTGGCCGATCAGCGCTTGCGCCGACTCGCTGTAGCCGCGGGTGGAAGCGTCGTGTGCCATCGCGCAACTATAGGACAGGGCGCACCCCGCCAACCCTACAATGCCTGCCATGAGCGCAGTGCCGAACCGCTTCAAGCAAGCGAACGCCCCCTCGGGGGGCAGCCCGGCAGCGCCGGGCGTGGGGGCCACATGAGCGCAGTGCCGAACCGCTTCAAGCAAGCGAACGCCCCCTCGGGGGGCAGCCCGGCAGCGCCGGGCGTGGGGGCCACATGAGCGTGCCGCTTGCCACACTGCGCCGCCACAGCCAGCTGGTGTGGCTGCACGACACCCTGGGGTTGCCGCCCGTCGCCCCGCGCGCGGCATCCGGCAAGGGCGCGATCGCGTTCTCGCCGGCTGCGCAACTGGACGTGGCGCGCGGCCTGCGACTCTCCTTCCCGGGCGCCGTCGAGGCGCAAGCCTGGCTCCAGTTCTGGAAGAGCGATGTGGGCGCGGTGATGTCGCTGCGCGGCGCGCTGCAACGGAGCGAACCGTCCGCGCCCGTGTTCTCGTGGTCGGACGACCAGGTGCTGGCCCAGCTCGCGGCGCGGCTTGCCCGCGGCGCGACGGTCGCCATCGAGAGCGTCGCGCCGCCCAGGCCCGCCGTCCTGCCGGCCGTGCCCGCGCTCCCCGCGATCGCGGAGCCGCCGGCCGTGCCGGTGGCACGCATCCTCGAGGGCGTGCCGCCGCCGCCGCTGGCGCCCCTGCTGCCGCTGCTGGAGCAATTGCAGCTCGAGGGCGCGGAAGTGCTGCCGGAGATCGAGCAGTCGCTGGAGCAGGTGGATCTGACGATCGGCGAGATCCAGGCCGCGCCGGTATCGCTGGAGCCCGCACCCTCCGGGGTTCCCGGCATCGAGACGGCGATGACCGAGGCCGGCGCCTCAGTCACCTCCGCGCTCGACAAGCTCTGAATCGCCGCGGCCCATGCAGTTCGTCACCAGGGCCTCCACCGCGATCGGCGAGGGCGCGGCGCAGGTGACGCAGGCCGTTTCGGCGGCGGGCACGACGCTCACCACCGAGCTCGCCGATGGGGTGGGCGAAGCGGGCAGCGCGATCTCCACCGTCGCCACGCAGATCGGCGATGTCGCATCGCACCTGGGCCAGCTGGCCGTCACTATCGATCCGGCGGCCATCGTGGGCCAGCTGGCCGGCGCGCTCGGCAACCTGCAATCCGCGTTGGCGGGCGTGGTCTCTTCCCTGGCGGGCATCGGCCCGCGCATCGCGGCCGCGGGTCAGGGACTCGCGCAGGTCCCGGCGCAGGTGCAAGGGGTCGCCGCCATCGTGGGCGGGCTGCCCGCGCGGGTGGGGGCGTTGCGGCCGGACTTCGGCGCGCTCGCGGGGCAATTGCAGGGCGCCGCGGGCGCCGCGGAGGGCCTGATGGCGCAGGCGCGCGGCCTGCAGCCGCGCGTCGCGTCGTTCCTCGCATCGCTGGGCCCGCTGCAGGAAAAATTGTCGGCGGCCGGTACGGCTGCCGCGCAGGCAGCGATCCGGGCGCAGGCGCAGTCGGCGTTCTCGCAGTTGAAGGCCGAGATCGATGCCGTCGATGCGCAGATCGGCGGCGGCGTCCGTGCGCTGCACGCCGGCGTGGACGGCGCGTCGCAGGGCCTCACCGCATCCTTGACAGCGGCCGGCACCCAGGTGAAGGCAGTGCGTGCAGAAGTGGCGGGCGCTCTGGAAGGCATCATCGGCCAGGTGGATGGCGTCGTCACCGCGCTGGAGCAGGAAGTTCAGGGGCTGGTGGCGCAGGTGGAAGGGTTGAAAGGCCAGCTGCCCCAATTGACCGCGCCCATCTCGTCGGCGATCGCCGCGGTCGAAGCCGCGATCGATGCCGCCTGGCAGCAGGTCGCCGCCGTGGGCAAGGCCGTGGGCCAGGTCCTGGGCGCCATCGCGTCGCAAGTCGAGCGCATGGAAGGCATCGTGGCGAAGATCAACGACGTCATCGATTCCGTGATCGCAGCGGTGGACAAGGGCATCACGCTGCTGAACGACGAGCTTGCGGGAGTGATCGGGGAGCTGGAGCGGCTGAAGCCCGCGCTCGAAGCCCTGCCCCGGCGGTTCGACCCGGTGTTCGGCCAGGTCGATGCCGCGAAGGCACTGATCGAAGACATCAAGGCGCGCGTGCCGGAGTTCGTCGCACGAGCGGATGGCGCGTTGGCGATGGCGAGCGACGAGCTCGACCAGGCCGACGGCCGCTGCGACAACGCGATCGCCGTCTGCACGAAGTACATCACCCGCTCCCTCGCGATGGCCGCCGCGCGCGCGCTGTTCATCGGCGTCAAGGCGATGATCCCCGGCATCAAGGTGACGATCGCGGGCGCGCGCGCGGCCGTGAAGGCGGCCGGTGCCACCGCGACCACCGCGCTGGACCAGGCTTCGCTGGTCGTCGAAGGCTTGCGCACGGCGGTGCAGCAGGCCGTGGACCTGGTGAAGCAGTCGATCGCGAAGATCATCGAGGTGCTGGGCCAGGTGCAGTCCGCGCTGGAGCAGGCGCAGCAGCGGATGGCGGGCATTGCCACTGAGATGCGCAACCAGGCCGAGCCCCTGAAGTCCCGGCCGCGGGCGCTGCTGGGGCAGGTGCGTGGCTCGGTGGATGGGTTCATGGCCAGCGTCCAGCCGATGGAAAGGATCGGCGAGGTGCAGGCGCAGGTGGGCGGGCTGAAGGAGCGGATGATCGCGCCGGTGCGCCAGCAGGTCGACGGGGCATTGGGGCGCGTTCGGCAGTCGCTCGAGGGCGTGCAGGCGCAGATCCAGTCGCCACTCGCGCCCCTGCGGTCCGCCGTCGGGGGCATTCGCGCCGGCCTCGAATCGCTGATGCAGCAACTCGATCCGCCCGCGGACCGCCAGATCTCGCTGCTCGAGGGCCTGCAAGCGCAGATGAATGCCCCCGTCGGACAGGTCAGGCAACTCATCGACCAGCTGGCCGCGCCGGCGAAGGGCCTCCTGCAGCAGTTCGTGCAGGCCGCGGAGCAGCAGCTGCAGGCGCTGGGCGCCTCAGGCGCAGGCGCGACGGCGGGCATCGATGCAGCCGTCGCGCAGGCCGAGGCCCAGGCGGGGCCGCTGCTCGCGCAGATTCGATCGGCTGCGCAGCAGGCCGCCGCGAGCTCGCAGGCGCTCCCCGCGAGTCTCGCGCAATCGCAGGCGCAGGCCGAGGCGGCGCTGCAGCAAGCCCAGGCGAGCGTGCAGGCCGCCGCGCGACAGGCTGCCACGGCCCAGGCGGACTTCACCGCCGCGGGCGAAGCGGCCGCGAGCCAGGCAGACGCCGTGCGAGGCAGCCTTGCGGCGCTGGAAGCGGCAGCCAATCCGCTGAAGGCCGAACTGGAAGCCGCTCGCGACAGCGCGCGCCGGCATGGACAGCGCGCCGGCGAGGCCCGCACGGCGCGGTGCGACACGCTCGACTCCGCGCGCGCCGGACTGGACAAGCTGGTGGACGACGCCAGGGCGGCGGTGGCGCCCGCCGGCGAAGCGGCCAACGCAGTCGAGGCCAGCTTGAAGGAGAGCGTCGCCACCGTGGGGGCTGAAGCCGATGCCGTGCGCAACCAGGTCCAGGCGGCGTCGCAGGACGTGGCCACCCGGACGGCGGCGGCCCGGAAGGAAGTGACGGCGCATCGGGACAAGGGGCAGGCTGCCATCGAGGCGTCGCTCGAGAAGGTGGAGGCGGCGAAGGCGCAGGCCAACGCGGCGCGAGCCGACGTCGTGAGTGCCGAGTCCATCGTCGATGCCGAGGTGAAGAAGCACGGCGGCGAGCCCCTGGAGCGCAACAAGCCCAAGGGCGCCGCCCCTGCCGCGGCTGGGGCTGCAACTGCTGGGGCTGGGGCTGGGGCTGAGGCTGGGGCGCAGCCGGGTGCGGGTGCGGGTGCAGGTGCAGGTGGCGCAGCGCCCCCGGGTTCGCAAGCGCAGCAGCCCGGGCGTGCGGGCGCGCACGCAGCGCCGCAGGCTGCGGCCGATGACGGTTCGAAGGCCGCTGCCCCCGGGGACGGCGTGGCCGACGAGGAAGGCAAGCCCGCGTCCGCCCCGCAAGGCGCGGACGCTGGTTCCGTTACGGATGCTGGTTCGGATGCTGGTTCGGATGCGGGTGTGGAGCCGAGTGTGGAGGTGCCTGCCGAAGCCCACGCCTCCGCCGAGCGGGATCGACAGAAGCAGGCGGTGTCTCCCGGCAGCGAACCGGGGAAGGGCAGGCGGGCGAGGCCGGGTCTTCCCGCCGACGGCTCCCCGGCCCGGGCGGAAGCCGCCCCGGCGGCAGAGGATGCCGCGGCAGCGGGATCTGCGGGCGCCGCGGGCGCGGCAGCCGCCGGCCAGCGCGACGCGTTGAAGGACCTGGCTGCGCAAGCCGGCAAGGCGAAACCGAAGATGGCGTCGCCGCAGGATCTGGGCGATACCGTGAAGGCGGCCGGCAAGAAGCCGGGCCTGCTCGATCAACTCAAGGATGCAGCCGGCGACGCGGCGCCGCCGCAGGGCTGACCCGCTATTGGCGGATCTTGCCGGCGCCGCTGATGATGGAGAGTTCGACGAATTTCGAGCCGGTGCGCATACCCGGCTTGAAGCCGACGACGTACCCGCCCAGGTTGTAGTTGTCGATGCCGTCCAGCGCAGCCGCCATGCCTTCGCGCGTGGGCCGCGCGCCCTGGCGGCGCACGGCCTCCACGATCACCTTGGCGTTGATGTAGCCCTCCATCATCGAGTAGCTCACCGGCACGTCGAGTTTGTCGGCCTTGGCGACGGCGTCCGTGAATTCCTTGGCAAGCCGGCTCGCGATCTTGTACGGGCTGGGCGTGACCTGCGCGATGGCGACGCCCTGCATCTGTTCGTCGGCGAGGCGCTTGGACAGCTGCTCGATGTCGACGCCCGAGTGCGCGAACAGCTGGGCGGCGCCGCCACCGGCCCGGTACTGCTCGATGAACCCGGCCACGGCCGCGCCGGTGGCCACCATGATGATGGCCTGCGGCGCGTTCGCGGCGAAGACGGCGATGGCGGGCGAGACCTGGTTGGTGCCCGCGGGATAGGGGGCCTTGGCGATCACCTTGGCTTGCGCCTTGCCCGCGGCTTCCTCGGCCGCGGCGACGAGCGCCGCGGCGCCGGGCCCGTCCTCGTAGAAAAGGCCGAGGCGGGTGATGCCGATGGTGGCGAGATGTTCGGTGAGCTTGTTGATCTCGTCGCGCAGTGTCGCGCGCACGTTGTACAGCAACGGCGTCTCGGGCCGGATCTCCGCGGTGCGGTAGCCCACCAGGGCGATCCGGTTCTTCTCGAGCACGCCCGCGGCGACCAGGTCGCGGATGTTCCGGTTGCCGAAATAGCCCGCCAGCACCATCGGCTTGTCCTCCGCGAGCATCTGGTTGGTGACGCTGACGGTGTCCTCGGGACGCCCGCCGTCGTCCTTGCGCACCAGCGTGAAGGTATGCCCATTCACGCCGCCTGCCTTGTTGACGTTGCCAAAAAGCAGCTGCATGCCGGCCGCATAGGCGCGGCCCTGGTTGGCTTCCAGGCCCGACATCGGGCCGACCTGTCCGACGACGATGGGGGCCGCGAGCGCCACTTGCATGGTGGCGGCCGCGATCCCGCCCAGGAAAGTGCGCGCCAGTTGTCGGCAGGTCAACATCTTTGTCTCCACTGATACATTAAGCCACCGTCACCTTAAGGCAGGCGCTCCCATACGCCAATGTGGAAAGCACTTACCCGATCCTGCATCGCCGGTCGATGTCCGATACCAACGATGAACAGCACCGCGGCTTCCCAGGAAGCGATTGAATCGCCCTACGCCTGGATGCGCCTGGCGGTGTCGCTGGTGCTGATGACGATCGGCGGCTCGGGCATGTATTCCGTCACGGTGGTGTTGCCGCGTATCCAGGAGGATTTCGGCGTGGCGCGCGCCGACGCATCGTTGCCGTACACGCTCACCATGATCGGCTTCGGCCTCGGCGGCGTGCTGATGGGGCGCCTCGCGGACCGTTTCGGCGTGCTCGTGCCCGTGGGCCTGGGCGCGTTGGGGCTGGGCGCCGGCTTCGTCGCGGCCGGCCTCGCGCCCAACCTCTGGGTGTTCTGCGCGGCCCAGGGCGTGCTGATCGGCCTGCTGGGAACCTCGGCGACGTTCGCGCCGCTGGTTGCCGATACCTCGCAATGGTTCGACCGCCGCCGCGGCATCGCGCTGGCCATCTGCATGAGCGGCAACTACACGGCGGGGGCGGTGTGGCCGCCGGTGATGCAGTACTTCATCGACAGCGTGGGCTGGCGCCAGACTTACATCGGCATGGGAATCTTCTGCGCCGCCGCGATGCTGCCGCTGGCGCTCGTGCTGCGCCGGCGCCCGCCGATCCACGTGCCCGTCGCGGCCGCACCCGCGGCCGGCGGTTTCACCCCTGCCGCGGTCCGTCCCATGGGCATGAACGCGGGCACGGTACAGGCGCTGCTGTGCGTGGCGGGCGTGTCGTGCTGCGTGGCGATGTCGATGCCGCAGGTGCACATCGTGGCGTACTGCGGCGACCTGGGTTTCGGCGCCGCGCGGGGCGCGCAGATGCTGTCCCTGATGCTGGGCCTCGGCGTGGTGAGCCGGCTGGTCTCCGGCTGGATCTCGGACCGGATCGGCGGGCTGCGCACCTTGCTGCTCGGGTCCCTCCTGCAAGGCGTCGCGCTGCTGCTGTTCCTGCCGTCGGGCGGACTGGTCTCGCTCTATGTCGTGTCCGGCCTCTTCGGCCTGTTCCAGGGCGGCATCGTGCCGGCCTACGCGCTCATCGTGCGCGAACACTTCTCGCCGAAGGAGGCGGGCGCGCGCGTTGGAACGGTTCTCATGGCCACGCTGTTCGGCATGGCGCTGGGCGGGTGGATGTCCGGGGCCGTGTTCGACCTCACGGGCTCCTACCGCGCGGCCTTCATCAACGGCATCGGCTGGAACCTGCTGAACATCAGCATCGTGCTGTTCCTGCTCTATCGCGTGAGGTCGATCTCCAGCAGCAGGGGTTGATGGTCGGAGGCCTGCGTGAGGGCATCGATTTCGAGGCGCTTGACGCCATGCGCCAGGTCCTGCGACACGAAGAAGAAATCGAAGCAGTGCGGATGGCCTTGCCACTGCGCGAAGTCGTACACGCCGACGGTATGCGGCCGCGGCTGCCCCGGATGGGCGATGGTCCACGCGTCCGTCCATGACGGGGCGCTGTCCAGCGGCTGCTGCAGGCGGGCGATCGGCGGGTCCTTCGCGTCGCAATTGAAATCGCCGCAGAGGATGGCGCGGCCCTCGCGCCCCCGCGGCTCGAACGGTCGCCCGGCCTGGTTGGCGGGCCTCGCGCCGAAGGCGTGCCCCGCGGCCTCGACCTGCAGCGCGCGCAGGGCTTCGACCTGCGCCGCGCGCTGGCCGGCCGCGTAGTACTCCAGGTGGGTGGTGACGATGCGCACCGGGCCGCTGTCCACGTCGAACACCGCCTCCAGCGCCATCCGCGGCATGCTCGGTTGCGCGGGGTCGGCCGGCCAGGGCAGCTGGTGCCGCAGCACCTGCGATGGCGCCAGGCGGCTGAGGATCATGTTGCCGAAGCGCTGGCGCCCCAGCCTCGGGGTGTGGCGCTCGACCGCGACGCCCTCGGTGGCATGGAACCCCGGCAGCAGCGCCGCGAGCTGCGCGAACTGGTTGCCGGCGCCGGCGCCGGCGAGCCCGGGATAGTTGTCCGCGACCTCCTGCAGGCACAGGACGTCGAAGTCGCCCATCCGCCGGGCCGTGTCCACCATGCGCTTGAGGTCCACGCGGCCGTCCACGCCGCGACCCCATTGGATGTTCCAGGTAACGACGATCATTCGCCAAGGATGGCACGGGCGGCGCTCCGGAGCAATCGGTAACAGCGCGACACGAGTTGATATAGTCATCCGGCCATGTGTGCCCAACCGTCCGCCGACCCCCCCCGCCCCGAAGTGGAGGAGGCGTGATGCGCCGCTGGTGCCTGGCCCTGCTGCTGGCGCTCGGTTCGGCCTGGGCACAGGGGCAGCCCGGTGAGGTGGCCGTGGGTGCCGGGGACAGCTACGCGCTCACGCGGGCGTTCACCTTCCTGGAGGACGAGGGCGGCCAGTCGAAGCTGGAAGACATCCTGGAGCCCGGGACCCAGGCCGCATTCCGGCCGGTGCCGCAGGCCGGCCCGGGTGCGAATTTCGGCTTGACCCGCTCCGCCATCTGGCTGCGCGTCGACCTGAAGGCGGCCGCCGGCACGCCGCCGGACTGGCTGCTGGAAGTGGCCTACCCGCCGCTCGACCGTCTCGAGCTGTACGTGCCGGATGGGACGGGCGGCCACGCGCGGCAGGTCGCAGGGGACGCCTATCCATTCGACAGCCGGGCGGTCGCGCATCGCAACCACGTGCTCCCGGTGCGCCTTTCCCCGGGAGGCGCCACCACGCTGTACCTGCGGATCGAATCGGCCGGCACGGTGGCCGCGCCGGCGAAGCTGTGGCGGCCGGCGGCGTTGTGGCGGCACGACCAGGCCAACTACGCGGCGTTGAGCCTGTATTTCGGCCTGCTGGTCGGGCTGCTGCTGTACAACCTGCTGCTGTTCTCGTCGGTGCGCGACGTCGGCTACCTGATCTATGTCGCCTTCGTCGCCTCGATGGGCCTGGGCCAGGCGGCGCTCACCGGCCTGGGCGCGCAGTACCTCTGGCCGCAGTGGACCTGGTGGAACGGCGTGTCGCCGCCGGTGGGCCTGGCCGCGGCGGCGATGTTCGGCCTGCTGTTCGCACGGCACTTCCTCTCCAGTTCGGCGCGAATGCCCGCCATCGACAAGTTCCTGCTCGTCCAGCTCGCGGGCTGGGCGCTGGCGGTGGTGGCGGCGCTGGCGCTGCCCTATACCGTGTCGTCGTGGATGGTGACGGTGCTGGCGATCGTCAGCGTGTTCACCATGGTGGCGGTGGGCATCATCAGCATCCGCCGCGAGTTCGCGGGCGCCCGGACTTTCTTTACCGCTTGGGCGGTGCTGCTGATCGGCGTGGTGACCCTGGCCCTGCACAACACGGGGGTGCTGCCGTCGAACGCGTTCACCTCCAACGCGCTGCTGATCGGCTCGGCGCTGGAGATGGTGCTGCTGTCGTTCGCGCTGGCCGGCCGCATCAACGTGGCGCGGCGGTTCAAGGAACAGGCGCAGGCCCGTATCGCCGCCGAGCACGCGATGGTCGAGGCGCTCAGCCAGTCCCAGGACCGGCTGCGGCTCGTGCTGGAGGAGCGCGAGATCATCCTGGAGAGCTCGATCGTCGGCATCGCCTTCCTCACGCCCGGGGGGCGCTTCCGTTGGGCCAACAAGGCCATGCTCGACATCTTCGGCGCGCAGGGACAGGCCAATCTCTCGATGGAGCCGTACTACCTGTCGCGCGAGCAGTACCTGCGCATCGGCGGCGAAGTGGCCGCCTGCGTGGCGCGCGGCGATGTCTACGAAACCGAGCTGCAGATGCGCCGCTCCGACGGCACCCTGATCTGGGTGTCGCTGTCCGGCAAGGCCGTGAGCCGGCGTGACCTGGGGCAGGGCACGGTGTGGGTGATCATGAACATCACGCACCGCAAGGAGCTGGAAGAGCAGCTGCAGAAGACCAACTCGGAGCGCGAGGCGATCCTGAACAGCGCGCTGGTGGGCATCGTCCTGTCGGTCGCGCGCCGCCACGAATGGGTGAACGAGAAGTTCGCGCAGATGCTCGGCTACCCCCGGCAAGTGCTGATCGGGCAGCCGTCCGACCACCTCCATCCCGACGACGAGTCATGGCGGCGCTTCGGCGAGGAAGCGCGGGCCGCGCTGGTCGCGACCGGCTCCTACGTGTGCGAGCGGCAGCTCAAGCGCCGCAACGGCGAGCTCTTCTGGGTGGAGATGGGCGGCAGCTGCCTGCGCCCGAACGACCCCGACTCGGGCGTGATCTGGACCTTCCTGGACATCACCGGGCGCAAGAAATCGGAAACCGAGATCCGAGAGGCGCTGGAGCAGCAGAAGGCCCTCAACGAGCTGCGCAGCCGCTTCGTGGCGATGACGAGCCATGAATTCCGAACGCCCCTGGCGGCCATCCTGTCGGCCGAGGAGCTGCTGCGCCACTACGGCGACCGGTTGCCCCAGCACGAGCGCGTCGAAGTGCTGGACAGCATCGCCCTGGGCGTGCAGCGCATGTCCCGCATGATGGACCGGGTGCTGCTGCTCGGCAAGGCCGACGCCGGCATGCTGGAGTTCCAGCCGCAGAAGGTGGAACTGGGGCCCTTGTGCCGGCAGTTCATCGACGAGGCGCGCGCGCAGCAGCCGGACAGCCGCAGCGAGGTGGTGACGGAGTTCGGCGAAGGCACGGGCCAGGGACACTATGACGAAAAGCTGCTGCGCCACATCTTCAGCAACCTGCTGTCGAACGCGCTGAAGTACTCGCCCGGCGGAGGGCGGGTCGGCTTCAAGGTGCGGCGCGAAGACGATGCGACCGTGTTCGAGGTGGCGGACCAGGGCATCGGCATCCCGCCGGCCGAACTGTCGCACCTGTTCGAATCGTTCCACCGCGCGAGCAATGTCGGCGCCATCCAGGGCACGGGCCTGGGCCTCGCGATCGTGAAGAACGCCGTGGAAATGCACGGCGGCGGCATCGAGGTGAAGAGCACGCTCGGCGAGGGGACGACCTTCACGGTGCGCTTGCCGGCCTGAACTTGTCGTCCCGGCTTGACCCGGGCCCCATGGTGGTTACCGCACCACTTCCAGCAACCGGTCCAGCCCGCCTTCATTGATCGCGACCATCGCCTGCTCGCGCACCTTGGGCTTGGCGTGGTAGGCCACCGACAGGCCGGCTTCGCCCATCATCGGCAGGTCGTTCGCCCCGTCGCCCATAGCGATGGCCTGCTTCGGGGAGATGCCCAGCTGCGCGCAGGTCTCGAGGAACATCTTGCGCTTCTCGGCGCCGTCGCAGATGTCACCCCACGGCTGGTCGACCATGCGGCCCGTCAGCTGGCCGCAGTTGGGACCGGACTCGATCTCGAGGATGTTGGACCGGGTGAAGTCGATGCCCAGCTGGTCGCGCACGCGGTCGGTGAAGAACGTGAAGCCGCCGGATACCAGCAGCGTCTTCAGGCCCGCCGCCTGGCAGGCCTTGACGAGCGCTTCGGCGCCGGGGTTCAGGCGCAGCCGCTCCACGTACACCTGCTCCATGTCCGCGATGGTCACGCCGCGCAGCAGCGCCACCCGTCGGCGCAGGCTTTCCTTGTAGTCGGCGATCTCGCCGCGCATCGCGGCTTCGGTGATGGCGGCGACTTCTTCTTTCATGCCGACCGCGTCGGCGATCTCGTCCACGCACTCGATGTTGATCAGCGTGGAATCCATGTCGAAGGCGATCAGGCGGAAGTCCTTGAGCGCCAGGGGAGGGGTGATGTCCTGGATCACCAGGCCGGGGGAGATGTCTTTCGGTGCGGTCATATGTTGAATTTTCTCATTGGTTTCAGGCCGGCTCAGCCACCTTCGGCTGCCCCAGCGACCGCAGCACGTCCCGCACCATCTGCGCCCGGTCCTTCGGGTCCTTCAGTTCACGCTCGATGCGCAGCTTCTCGTTGCCCGCCAGCTTGATGTGCTTGTTCTTCTGCACCAGCTCGATGATGCGCATCGGGTCGATCGGCGGGTTCGCCTTGAACGTGATGTTGATGACGCCCGGCGCGGCATCGACCTTCACCACCCCGTAGGGCTTGGCCAGCACGCGCAGCCGGTGCACGTCGATGAGCGTCTGCGCCTGGGGCGGCAGCTTGCCGAAGCGGTCGACGATCTCTTCGAGCAGCGCGTCGATCTGGTCGGTGTTCTTCGCCGTCGCCAGCCGCTTGTAGAACGACAGGCGCAGGTGCACGTCGCCGCAGTAGTCGTCGGGCAGCAGCGCCGGGGCGTGCAGGTTGATGTCCGTCGTGACGGACAGCGGCGCCAGCAGGTCGGGCTCCTTGCCGGCCTTGAGCGAGCGCACGGCCTCGGCCAGCATCTCGTTGTAAAGCTGGAAGCCGATCTCCAGCATGTTGCCGCTCTGGTTCTCGCCCAGCACCTCGCCCGCGCCGCGGATCTCCAGGTCGTGCATCGCCAGGTAGAAGCCCGAGCCGAGTTCCTCCATCTGCTGGATCGCGTCGAGCCGCTGCGCGGCCTGCTTGGTCAGGCTCTCGGTGTCCGGCACCATCAGGTAGGCGTAGGCCTGGTGGTGGCTGCGGCCGACGCGCCCGCGCAGCTGGTGCAGCTGCGCCAGCCCGAACCTGTCGGCGCGGCTGATGACGATGGTGTTCGCGGTCGGCACGTCGATGCCGGTCTCGATGATCGTGGAGCACAGCAGCAGGTTGTAGCGCTGGGCGATGAAGTCGCGCATCACGCGTTCCAGTTCGCGCTCGTGCATCTGGCCGTGCGCGACCGCGATGCGCGCCTCGGGCAGCAAGGTTTCCAGCCGCTCGCGGCGGTTCTGGATCGTCTCCACCTCGTTGTGCAGGAAGTAGATCTGGCCGCCGCGCTTGAGCTCGCGCAGGACGGCCTCGCGGATGACGCCGTTGCCTTCGTTGCGCACGAACGTCTTGATCGCCAGGCGGCGCTGTGGCGCGGTGGCGATCACCGACAGGTCGCGCAGGCCTTCCAGCGCCATGCCCAGCGTTCGGGGAATCGGGGTGGCGGTGAGCGTGAGCACGTCCACCTCGGCGCGCATCGCCTTCATCGCCTCCTTGTGCCGAACGCCGAACCGGTGCTCCTCGTCGATGATGAGCAGGCCGAGGTTCTTGAACTTCGTCGCTTCCGACAGCAGCTTGTGCGTGCCCACGACGATGTCCACGCCGCCGTCGGCCAGGCCCTTGAGCGTGGCCGTCACTTCCTTGCCCGTGCGAAAGCGCGAGACCTCCGCCACCTTCACCGGCCACTTCGAGAAGCGGTCCACCAGCGTCTGGTAATGCTGCTCGGCCAGCAGCGTGGTCGGCGCGAGGAAAGCCACCTGCTTGCCCCCGGTGATGGCGATGAACGCGGCGCGCAGTGCGACCTCGGTCTTGCCGAAGCCGACGTCGCCGCAGACCAACCGGTCCATCGGCCGGGGCGAAACCATGTCCTGGATGACGGCGTGGATGGCGGCGTTCTGGTCGGCCGTTTCCTCGAAGCCGAAGTCGTTGGCGAACGCCTCGTAGTCCTGCGGCGAATAGCGAAACGCGTGGCCCTCGCGCGCGGCGCGGCGGGCGTAGATGTTCAGCAACTCCGCGGCCGTGTCACGCACCTGTTCGGCCGCCTTGCGCCGGGCCTTCTCCCACTGGCCGGAGCCGAGCTTGTGCAGCGGCGCTTCGTCGGCCGAGACGCCGGTGTAGCGGCTGATCAGGTGCAGCTGGCTGACCGGGACGTACAGGAGCGCCTTGTCCGCGTACTCCAGGTGCAGGAACTCCGTGGAGCCCTGGCCCAGGTCCATGTTGATCAGGCCCTTGTAGCGGCCGATGCCGTGCTGCGTGTGCACGACGGGGTCGCCGACATTGAGCTCCGACAGGTCCTTGATCAGCGCCTCGACGTCGCTGACCTGCTCCTGCTTCTTGCGCCGGCGCGTCGTGGGCCCGGCGGCGAACAGCTCGGTCTCGGTGATGAAGTCCAGGCCTTCTTCCAGCCAGCTGAACCCGGTGTTCAGCGGCGCGGTCGCGATGCCGAGCTTTTCTTCGCTGGCCTGGAATTCCTCGAGCGAGTCGAAAGCAGGTGGCGAGAGGTGGCTGGCATGCAGGAAGTCGAGCAGGCTCGCGCGCCGGCCGTCGCTTTCGGCGAGCACCAGCACGCGGTGCTGGGTGTTGCGGGTGTGCTCCTTGAACTTCGCCAGCGGTTCATCCGCCCCGCGCACGACGGCCATGGGGGGCAGGGCTTCGAATTCGGCGTAGTGGGACTCCCCGGGGCCGGCGGCGATGGGCCTCAAGGACAGCTGGGCATGCTCGTTGGCGCAACCATAGAACTGCTCGGCCGTGAGAAACAAGGTTTCCGGGGGCAGGGCGGGCCGGTCCGGGTCGCCCTGCACCAGGCGGTAGCGATCGCGCGTGTCCTGCCAGAAGCGCTGGAACGCCGGTTCGAGATCCCCGTGCAGCACGACGGTCGCCTCGTGCCCGATGTAGTCGAACACCGTGGCCGTGTCCTGGAAGAACAGGGGAAGGTAGTACTCGATGCCGGCCGTCGCCACGCCGTTGCCGATGTCCTTGTAGATGCGGCTCTTCGTCGGGTCGCCTTCCAGCAGTTCGCGCCAGCGGCTGCGAAAGCGCGCCCGCGCCTCGTCGTCCATGGGGAACTCCCGGCCGGGCAGCAGCCGCACCTCGGGCACGGGGTAGAGGCTGCGCTGGCTGTCGGGGTCGAAGGTGCGGATCGAGTCGATCTCGTCGTCGAAGAGGTCCACGCGCAGTGGCACCGTCGAGCCCATGGGGAACAGGTCGATCAGCCCGCCGCGCACCGCATACTCGCCGGGGCTGACAACCTGGGTCACGTGGCTGTAGCCGGCCAGCGTCAACTGGGCCTTCAGCCTGGACTCCTCGAGCCTTTGCTTGACCTGGAAATGAAATGTGTAGCCCGCCAGGAACGAGGGCGGGGCCACGCGGTAGAGCGCGGTGGTCGCCGGCACCACCACGACGTCGGCGTCCCCCTGCGAAATGCGCCAGAGGGTGGCCAGGCGCTCGCTGATCAGGTCCTGGTGAGGCGAAAAGGTGTCATACGGCAGCGTTTCCCAGTCGGGGAACAGGCAGCAGCGCAGATCCGGGGCGAAAAACGCGATCTCATCGATCAGTCTCTGCGCATCCGTGGCGTCGGCCGTGACGATGGCCGTGAGCTTGCGCCCGGCCTTGGCGCGGGCGGCAACGCTCGCCAGCAGCAGCGCATCGGCCGAGCCGGGCGGGCGGGGCAGCGTGAATCTTTTTCCGGGGCTAAGCTTGGGTAAATCCATGAATGTAGATGGCCCCCACGCTTCGCTGCCCCGAGGGGGCGATTCTTGCCTGGGGGCGGCCCGGCGGCAAAAAAATACAAAACACCCCGCTCCTGAAGAGGGTGGGGTGCAGGTCCCGATTCTAGAATGGACGCCATGGCAACGAGTGACATCAACCCCGATTCCCGTTTCTACGCCCTGGTCCCCTGTGCCGGTACCGGCAGCCGCGCCGGCACGCCAGGCCCCAAGCAGTACGAGCGCATCGCCGGCCAGCCGATGGTCTGGCACACGCTCGCCGCATTCGCCGCCGTCAAGCGGATCGCCAGGACCATCGTCGTCGTGGCGCCGGGCGACGGTTTCTTCGAACGCAATCCCACCTCCGCCCTGGTCGTGCCCTGTGGCGGCGCGACTCGCGCCGCCAGCGTCGCCAACGGCCTGTACGAACTCACGCGTGTGGGCGCCACCCGCCAGGACTGGGTGCTGGTGCATGACGCAGCACGCTGCCTCATCACGCCGGCGCTGGTCGATTCGCTCATCGACGCCTGCGCGCCGGACGACGTGGGCGGCCTGCTGGCCCGCAAGCTGCCCGACACGCTCAAGCGCGAGGCAGGCGGCCGCGTCGTGGAAACCCTGGACCGGGAGGACAAGTGGCTTGCGCAGACCCCGCAGATGTTCCGCATCGGCATGCTGATGCAGGCGCTGGAGCGCGTGAACAACCACGTGACCGACGAAGCGGGCGCGATCGAGGCGCTCGGCTACCGGCCGCTGCTGGTGCCCGGGGACACGCAGAATTTCAAGGTAACCTACCCCGATGATTTCGCATTGGCCGAGGCCGTGCTCAAGGGCCGCCTGAGGTGAGCAGCAATTTCCGCATCGGGGAAGGCTGGGACACCCACGCCCTGGTGCCGGGCCGCAAGCTGCTAATCGGCGGGGTGGAGATCCCGTTCGCGCGCGGCCTGCTGGGGCATTCGGATGCCGATGTGCTGCTGCACGCCATCACCGACGCGCTGCTCGGCGCCGCCGGGCTGGGCGACATCGGCCGGCATTTTCCCGACACCGACGAGCGTTTCAAGGGCGCGGATTCGGTCCTGCTGCTCGCCGAAGCGGCGCGCCGGGTGCGGGAACAGGGCTTCCAGATCGCCAACGTGGACAGCACCGTGATCGCGCAGGCGCCCCGGCTGGCTCCCCACATCGATGCGATGCGCGATCGGATCGCGCAGGCGCTGGACCTCGCACCCGCCCAGGTCAACGTGAAAGCCAAGACGGCCGAGAAACTCGGTCCGGTGGGCGAGGGGATGGCGATCGAGGCGCGCGCCGTCGTGCTGCTCGCCTGAGTCGCCGCCGCGTGGCGATGGGCACCTGCGCAGCTGAGGCGACTCGCACTCAGGCCTCCACTGTGCAGCGACGCAGGCACGACGTTCCGGCCTGACCCGCGGTCAGAACGCCGATTCGGCCCTGGGCTCGGTCTCCCCCGTCGGCGTCGGCGGCGGCGTCTTGGGCTTCTGCAGCTTGATGTGGGCCGCGAGGCCGCCCGAGGTGGTGTTCGCAAGCGCGAAGATGCCGCCCATGCGCTGCACGGTCTTGTCCACGATCGCCAGGCCGAGGCCGGCGCCGGTGGCCGCGGTGCGGGCCGCGTCGCCACGGAAGAAGGGTTTGATCAGGTTCGGCAGGGCTTCGGGCGCGACGCCCATGCCGTGGTCGCGCACCTTCAGCAGCACCCACTCGCCGCGTGACTTGGCAGCGATGTCCACGATGGCGATGCCGGTTTCCGGCGTCTTGCCGTAGCGCCGCGCGTTCTCCAGCAGGTTGGAGATCACGCGGGCGAGTTCGACCTCGTCCGCCAGCACCAGCAGGCCCTTGGAGACGTCGAGGTTGATGCGCATGTCGCCCTGGTCCTGCACGGCGTAGAGGCAGGCCTCGATCACGTCGTTGAGCAGAACCGGCTTGAGCTCCGCATGGTCGGGCCGGGCATAGTCGAGGAACTTGTCGATGATGGCGTCGAGCTGGTCGATGTCGGCGGCCATGTGGTCGCGCGCATCGGGGTCCGCCACGCTCATCTCTGTTTCCAGGCGCAGGCGCGCCAGCGGCGTGCGCAGGTCATGCGAGATGCCCGCGAGCATCACCGCGCGATCCTGCTCGATCTTCGCCAGCTGCTGCGCCATGCGGTTGAAGCCGATGTTGACCTCGCGGATCTCGCTCGTCACCGCCTTTTCATCGAGGCGGCTGGCGTCGAAGTCGCCGTCGCGCACGCGGCTCGCCGCGAACGAAAGCTGCTTGAGCGGGCGGTTGATCAGCCGCGCGATGAGGGCCGCCCCCGCCAGGGACAGCCCCGCGGCCGTGATCAGCCAGATCAGCCAGGTCTTGCCGCCCACACGCGTGAATCGCGCGCGGTCCAGCAGCATCCAGTACTGGTCGTTCTCGATCTTGAAGCCGATCCACAAGCCTTCTTCACCGTTGACGCTCGCGGCCATCAGCGTGCCCGGGCCCAGGCGGCTGATCAGCTCATCCATGATCCGCGTGTCCAGCTCGCCCGGGCTGAAGGCGGCGAACTTGTCGGTGGGCTCGCGCGGCAGGATCCGCACGCCCTCCTGGTCGGCCAGCGTCTTGATGAGCGAGACGCGCGCAATCGAATCGGAGTGCACCAGGGCCGCGCGGCTCAGGTTGACGAGCGAGGCGATCTGCTGGGCTGTTTGTACGGCCCGCGGCTCGAACTCCAGGGCCCGGAATGTCTGCAGCCACGCCACGATGCTGCCGATCAGCAGCAGCGAGAGCAGGAAAAAGGTGCGCCAGAACAGGGACAGGCCGACGCGCGGCCGCATGTCCAGTGGCGCCGGCGCCGTTTCGAGCGGTGCCGGGCCGGTGACGTCGATGCTCGTGGTGACGTCCCGAATCACGCGTTGTCCCCTGTTGATGTGGCGATCCCCCGATTATTGTTGAACTGCAGGGGGATGCGATCAGCCCGCGCCGTCCGGCACGAACACGTAGCCCACGCCCCAGACGGTCTGGATGTAGCGGGGCGCGGCGGGATCGACTTCGACCAGCTTGCGCAGGCGCGAGACCTGCACATCCAGGCTGCGGTCGAAGGGCTCGAATTCGCGGCCGCGGGCCAGCTGGGCCAGCTTTTCACGCGACAGCGGCTGGCGGGGGTGCCGGACAAGCGCCTTGAGCATCGCGAATTCGCCGGTGGTCAGGGGCAGCTCCTCGCCGTTCTTGCGCAAGGTGCGCGCGCCCAGGTCGAACGCGAACGGGCCGAAACTGACGACTTCGTTGTCGCTGGACGGTGCGCCCGGGGCTTCCTGCGCGGGACGGCGGCGCAATACGGCGTGCACGCGGGCCAGCAGTTCCCGGGGATTGAAGGGTTTGCCCAGGTAGTCGTCGGCGCCGACCTCCAGGCCGACAATCCGGTCCACGTCCTCGCCCTTGGCGGTGAGCATGATGATCGGCGTGCGGTCGTTGGCGGCACGCAGGCGTCGGCAGATGGAGAGCCCGTCTTCGCCCGGCATCATCAGGTCGAGCACGATCAGGTCGGCGGTCTCGCGCAGCATCAGGCGGTTGAGCGCCTTGCCGTCCTCAGCCAGGATGACCTCGAAGCCCTCTTGCGTGAGATACCGGCGCAGCAGGTCGCGAATGCGGGCGTCATCGTCAACGACCAGAATCTTGTCGGTTCGGGCTGCAGCTTGTGTCATGTTGCTCCAAGTGGATATGTAACAGAGCCGATTCTGAGGGCCTTGACGGGCCCCGTGCGGGGTTTTCCCCAACCCTTGACACAGTGTTACAAATGTTGCCCTGAGGCGCAACCGTCGTCCAGGCGTGAGCGAGCGCGGCCCGGCGCGGGTTCTAATGCGGGTCATGCACCGAATCCACCTCTTCATCGCGCGCGTGGCCGCCATGGCGGCCGTGCTCACTGTCTTCGCCGCGGCGGCCCAGGCCCAGACTTACCCGCCGCCCCAGAACGTGCTGCAACTGTCTGCCAGCGGCAGTGTGGAAGTGCAGCAGGACCTTTTGAGCCTGACCCTCACGACGACGCGCGAAGGCACCGATGCCAACGCGGTGCAGGGCCAATTGAAAGCCGCGCTCGACGCCGCGCTAACGGACGCGCGCAAGGCTGCGCTGCCCGGGCAACTGGACGTGAGGACCGGCAACTTCAGCCTGCATCCCCGATACACCCAGGGCGGCCGCATCAGCGGCTGGAACGGCACGGCCGAGCTGGTGCTGGAAGGGCGGGACTTCGGGCGCATCACGCAGACGGCCGCGAAGATCCAGGCCATGACGCTGGGCGGCGTGAGCTTCGGCCTGAGCCGCGAACAGCGCGCCAAGGTCGAGGCCGACGCGCAGACGATCGCCATCGAGCGCTTCAAGGCGAAGGCCGCCGAGCTGGCCAAGGGCTTCGGCTTTTCGGGCTACAGCCTGCGCGAGGTCTCGGTGAACGCGAACGACCAGGGCTTCCCGCGACCGGTGCGCATGGCGATGGAAGCCAAGGCGTCGTCGGATTCCGCGCTGCAGGTCGAGGCCGGCAAGAGCACCGTGATGGTCACCGTGTCGGGGTCGGTGCAGTTAAGGTAATTGGTGGGCACGCGGTCGCGCCTGCTGCGCATCGAGCGCAGCAGTCACGAGCTGCGCAATAGCGGGTCGATCCCCGCAAGCGGGGCCCCTCGCCCTTCGCTATTGCGCAGCCCACCCTCCATCCATGTTCCACGCGACGCCGCGCACATTCTTTGCGGCATCGGAGCAGAAGAAGACGGCCAGCTCGCCCAACTCCTCCGGCGTCGTGAACTGCAGCGACGGCTCCTTCTCGCCCAGCAACTGCTTGGTGGCCTCTTCGTTGGTCCAGCCGTTGGCGGCGGCCTTCGCGTCCACCTGCTTTTGCACCAGCGGCGTCAGCACCCAGCCGGGGCAGATCGCGTTGCAGGTCACGCCGGTCGTCGCGTTCTCCAGCGCGGTCACCTTCGTCAAACCGACCAGGCCGTGCTTGGCCGCGACGTAGGCGGACTTCTGCGCGGAGGCCACGAGGCCGTGCACTGAAGCGACGTTGATGATGCGGCCCCAGTTCGCGGCCTTCATCGCCGGCAGCGCGAGGCGCGACGCATGGAAAGCGCTGGACAGGTTGATCGCGATGATCGCGTCCCACTTCTCGGGCGGGAAATCCTCGACCGGCGCGACATGCTGGATGCCGGCGTTGTTCACCAGGATGTCGACGCGGCCGAACTGCGCCGAGGCGAACTTCATCATCTCCTCGATCTCGGCGGGCTTGCTCATGTCGGCGCCGTGGTACGCCACTTTGGCGCCGAGTGCCTGGACTTCCGCCTTCGGCACCTCGACATCTCCGAAGCCGTTGAGCACGATGCTCGCGCCCTGGCGTGCGAGTGCCTTGGCGATACCCAGGCCGATGCCGCTGGTGGAACCTGTGACGAGGGCGGTCTTGCCTTTGAGCATGAGGGGTCTCCGGATTGATTTAGGATGCAGTCAGAACCAACGAACAAACCCGAAAGTATCCGGGTTTTTCCACGCCATGCCAGAACCTACGCTGAACTACGTACCGTGCGCCGACGCCGCGGGCGGGCACCGCATGGCGTACTGGCAATGGGGCGACGCACAGGGCGGGCATGTGGTCGTCTGTGTGCATGGACTGTCGCGCCAGGGCCGCGATTTCGACGTGCTGGCCCAGGGCCTGTTGAGCCGCGCGGCGCGACCGCTGCGAATCGTGTGTCCCGATGTGGCGGGGCGCGGGCGCAGCGACTGGCTCGCAGACCCGATGGGCTACCAGGTGCCGGGCTATGCGGCCGACATGCTGCAATTGCTGGCGCTGCTGCACGCGCAGGCGCCGGTGTCCACGCTGGACTGGGTGGGCACCAGCATGGGCGGGCTCATCGGCATGGCGCTGTGCGGCACCCCGGAATTGCCGCTTCCGGTGCCGGTGCGCCGGCTCGTGCTCAACGACGTCGGCCCCGCCATCCAGTGGCAGGCGCTGCAGCGCATAGGCACCTACCTGGGCGACACCGGGCGGTTCGAAAGCGCGCAGCAGGCCGCCGACGCGATGTGGGCGATTTCGACCAGCTTCGGCCCGCACACGCCCGGGCAGTGGCTGGCCCTTTCGCAGCCGATGGTCAAAGCGTTGCCGGACGGCGGCTTCACGCTGCACTACGATCCCGCGATCGCGGTGCCGTTTCGCACCGTCACGCAGGAGTCGGCCGCGCAAGGGCAGGCCGCGCTCTGGCAGCTGTACGACAACATCCGCGCCGAGACGCTGCTCACGCGCGGCGCGAAGTCCGACCTGCTGTCGCCCGAAACGGCCCAGGCCATGACCCAGCGCGGCCCGCACGCCCGCCTGGTCGAATTTGAAGGCGTGGGGCATGCCCCCACATTCGTCACCGACAACCAGGTCGAGGCCGTCGCCTCGTTCCTGCTCCGACCCGATCGTTCCCATGAAAAGCCTGACAGCGGAACAAGCTGATTCCGCCCCGGTCCCCGAACTGATCGCCGCCACCGAGCAGGCGATGCCGCACCAGGTGAATGCGCTGGCCCGCGCCCGTGCCTTCGCCGAGCCCTTCATCGCGGGCGAGAGGCTGGACACGGGCGAGAACACGCTGTCGCACGCGGACGCTGTGGCGGCCATCCTGAAATCGATGGGCGGCTCCGAGGCCATGCAGGCGGCCAGCTACCTGGTGTATGCCTGCAACCACCTGAACAAGCCGCAGGAAGTGATCGCCAAGGCCTTCGGCGAGAACTACGCGGCGCTGGCGATGGAAACCACCAAGCTGGTGAAGATCCAGCAGCAGACCCGCGAAGCCGAGGATGCCGGGCAGCGGGTGGACGACCCCAAGCTGCAGACCGAGAACGTGCGCAAGATGCTGCTGGCGTTCTCGCGCGACCTGCGCGTGGTGATGCTGCGCCTGGCGTCACGGCTGCAGACGCTGCGCTGGCACGCCGCCTGCAAGACGGCGGCACCACCTAGCGTGGCGCGCGAGGCGCTGAACGTCTTCGCGCCGCTGGCCAACCGCCTGGGCATCTGGCAGCTGAAGTGGGAGATGGAGGATCTCGCCTTCCGTTTCCTCGAGCCCGAAACTTACAAGCGGGTGGCGGGGTTGCTGGACCAGAAGCGCGTCGAGCGCGAGGAGTACGTCGAGCAGCTGCGCTCGCGGCTCGAGGCGGAACTGCGGGCACAGGGCATCCGCGCCAGCGTGAACGGGCGGCCCAAGCACATCTACAGCATCGTCAAGAAGATGCGCGGCAAGTCGCTGGACTTCGACCAGGTGTTCGACATCCGCGCGCTGCGCGTCATCGTGCCCGAGGTCAACGACTGCTATGCGGCGCTGTCGTGGGTGCACGAGAAGTTCGCGCCCATCGTCGAGGAGTTCGACGACTACATCGCCAAGCCCAAGCCCAACGGGTACCAGTCGCTGCACACCATCGTGCGGGACGAGGCCGGCCGGCCGATCGAGATCCAGATCCGCACCCAGAAGATGCACGACCATGCGGAGCACGGCGTGGCCGCGCACTGGGCGTACAAGGAGGCCGGCACCAAGGGCTATTCGGGTGTCGCGGCGAGCGGGGAATACGACGCGAAGATCGCGGTGCTCCGGCAGCTGCTGGCATGGGAACGCGACCTTGCCGGCTCGGGCCGGGGCCTCTTCGAGGACCGCATTTACGTGCTGACCCCGGATGCCGCCATCGTCGAACTGCCGCAAGGCGCGACGCCGGTGGACTTCGCCTACACCCTGCACACGAACCTCGGCCACCGCTGCCGGGGCGCCAAGGTGGACGGCGCGATGGTGCCGCTCAATACGCCCCTGCAGAACGGCCAGACGGTGGAGATCACCGCCGCCAAGGAGGGCGGGCCCTCGCGCGACTGGCTGAACCCGGAACTCGGCTTCCTGGCCAGCCACCGCGCCAAGGCCAAGGTGCGCGCCTGGTTCAACGAGCAGATCAGGCACGAGACGGTCGCGCGTGGTCGCGAGTTGGTCGAGAAGCTGCTGCAGCGCGAAGGCAAGACGGCCGTGAAGCTGGAAGACCTGGCGTCGCAGCTGGGCTTCAAGGCGGCCGACGACCTGTTCGCGGTGGTGGGCAAGGACGAATACTCGCTGCGCCACATCGAAACGGTGCTGCGACCGCCGGAGGCGCCGGTCCCACCTGACGAATTCCTGCTGAAGAAGCCGCGCCATGCCGAGCGCACGCCCAAGGGCGGCGTGCTCGTGGTGGGGATCGACTCGTTGATGACGCAGCTGGCCAAGTGCTGCAAGCCGGCGCCGCCGGATGCCATTGCGGGTTTCGTGACGCGGGGCAAGGGCGTGAGCGTGCACCGCCGCGATTGCAGCAATTTCCGCGAGCTGGCGGCGCGAAACGGTGAGCGCGTGATCGAGGTGGAGTGGGGCGCCCCGAAGGCGGACGGCGCCGCGGTGTACCCGGTGGACGTCGCCGTGGAGGCGGCGGACCGTCAAGGCCTGCTGCGGGACATCTCGGAAGTCTTCGCCAAGGAAAAGATGAACGTGATCGGGGTGCAGACGCAGTCCGTGAAGGGCACGGCCTGGATGACGTTCACCGTGGAAGTGGCCGATTCCGGGCGCCTGAACAAGGTTCTGGGGCTGGTCGCGGAGGTCGGCGGAGTGAGGTGGGCGAAGCGCCGGTGAAGAAGGCGCATGACAACGCGGGGGGCAAAATCCTCTCTGATATAATCGAAGGCTCGAATACGATTTCAGGCGCGTAGCTCAGCTGGTTAGAGCACCACCTTGACATGGTGGGGGTCGTTGGTTCGAGTCCAATCGCGCCTACCAATCTCCCGATGACCGCGGGCATCCTCAGGGTAACCTTGGGGATTCCTGCCCGGCCTGCTGGCCTAGAATGTGTTGCAGTGCAATACATCGAGAGCGCCGGTCCACGCGCCCAGCCAGGAGTCATCCAGTGCAAAGCAAGAAAGCCGCCGCCGCCGGCAAGCCCGTGCAGCGGGTGATCAAGAAATACCCCAACCGCCGGCTCTACGACACCGACACCTCCACCTACATCACCCTGGCTGAAGTCAAGCAGCTGGTGATGGACAGCGAGTCTTTCGTCGTGCGGGACGCGAAGACGAACGAGGACCTCACGCGCAGCATCCTGCTGCAGATCATCCTGGAAGAGGAAGCGGGCGGCGCGCCGATGTTCAGCGAAGCGGCGCTGGCCAACCTGATCCGCTTCTACGGCCACGCCGCGCAGGGTTTCATGGGCACCTACCTCGAGAAGAACGTCCAGGCCTTCACCGACATCCAGGCCAAGCTGGCCGAGCAGTCCAAGACGCTGACGCCCGAGATGTGGGCGCAGTTCATGAGCATGCAGAACCCCATGATGCAGGGGATGATGGGCAACTACGTCGAGCAGTCCAAGACCATCTTCGACAAGATGCAGGAGCAGATGGCCAAGCAGGCCGAGCAGATGCTGGGGGCTTTTGGCCTCAAGAGGTAGTTCACTAAAAAAAAGCGCTGCGCGGTCTGTTCGGTGGCCTGGTCAGATGAAAAGAGCCGGGCAACCCGGCTCTTTTCATAGGCGGTCGCGCTGCATGTCATTTCGCGCGATCCGGTGCCATTTCGTGGTCTCTGGGACAATCGAGGCATGAGCGAAGTTGCCCCCCCCGAAACCAAAACCCCCAAGGTCGGGTTCGTCAGCCTGGGTTGCCCCAAGGCGTTGACGGATTCCGAACTCATCCTCACGCAGTTGAGCGCCGAGGGCTACGAAACCTCCAAGACTTTCGAGGGCGCGGACCTCGTCATCGTCAACACCTGCGGCTTCATCGACGATGCGGTGCGCGAAAGCCTGGACACCATCGGCGAGGCGCTGGCGGAGAACGGCCGCGTGATCGTCACGGGCTGCCTGGGCGCGAAGGCGGGCGAGGGCGGCGGCAACCTGGTCAGGCAAATGCACCCCTCGGTGCTGGCCGTCACCGGCCCGCATGCGACGCAGGAGGTGATGGACGCCGTCCACGCCAACCTGCCCCGGCCGCACGACCCGTTCCTGGACCTCGTGCCGCCGGCAGGCATCAAGCTCACGCCCCGGCACTACGCCTACCTGAAGATCAGCGAGGGCTGCAACCACCGCTGCACGTTCTGCATCATCCCGTCGATGCGCGGCGACCTCGTGAGCCGACCGATCGGCGACGTGCTGAAAGAGGCGAAGGCCCTGTTCGAGGGCGGCGTGAAGGAACTGCTGGTGATCAGCCAGGACACATCGGCCTATGGCGTCGACGTGAAGTACCGCACGGGCTTTTACGACGGCCGGCCCGTCAAGACCCGCATGCTGGAGCTCGTGCAAGCCCTGGGCGAGATGGCCGAGCCCCATGGCGCGTGGGTGCGCTTGCATTACGTCTATCCGTACCCATCTGTGGACGAAGTGATTCCGCTGATGGCCACGGGGAAGGTCCTGCCTTACCTCGACGTGCCGTTCCAGCACAGCCACCCCGATGTCCTGCGCCGCATGAAGCGGCCCGCCAGCGGGGAAAAGAACCTGGAGCGCATCCAGCGTTGGCGCGACGCCTGTCCCCAGATCGTCATCCGCAGCACCTTCATCGCCGGCTTCCCCGGCGAGACCGAGGAAGAATTCGGCCACCTGCTGCAATTCATGCGCGAGGCGCGCATCGACCGGGCCGGGTGCTTCGCGTACAGCCCGGTGGCGGGCGCCGCGGCCAACGAGATCCCGGGCATGCTGCCGCCGGAAGTTCGCGAGGAGCGCCGTGCGCGGTTCATGGCCGTCGCCGAAGAGGTTTCCGCGGCCAAGCTGCGCGAGCGCATCGGCGCGACGATGCAGGTGCTGGTGGATTCGGCGCCCGCGCTGGGCCGCAAGGGCGGCGTGGGCCGTTCCTATGCGGATGCGCCCGAGATCGACGGCACCGTTCAGCTGCTGCCTCCGGAAAAGCTGAGCAAACGGCTCGCCGTGGGGGAGTTCACCCGGGCGCGCATCGTGGGCGCGCAGGGCCACGACCTGGTCGCGGTCCCGGTTTGAGCGGGGCCCGGTGCCACAAAAAAGCCGCCCGAAGGGGCGGCTTGAAATCTTTCACAAACGATAAAGCCGGCAGTGCCGGCTTTATGATCAACTTGGTGCCCAGGAAGGGACTCGAACCCCCACGATGTTACTCGCTAGTACCTGAAACTAGTGCGTCTACCAATTCCGCCACCTGGGCTTTCAGGAAAGAAAAGGATTCTATATCA
>Ga0255338_1000902_pt1 | contig 69556 bp, 58 predicted proteins | sample MeOH1_35cm_T4_19_FD_203715 | JGI IMG/M metagenome (GOLD analysis project Ga0255338, IMG submission 203715) | Sandy soil microbial communities from University of British Columbia, Vancouver, Canada - MeOH1_35cm_T4_195 | ecosystem: Engineered > Artificial ecosystem > Sand microcosm > Unclassified ... | reverse complement strand
CCACGGACAAGACGCTCGCCTCGCGCGACTACTTCGACCTGACGGCGTCCTGGACCATGCGCGACAACCTCAACTTCCGCGCCGGCGTCAACAACATCTTCGACAAGGATCCGCCGCTGAACGGTTCGTCGAACTGCCCGACCGGGCCCTGCAACGGCAACACCTGGCCGCAGATCTATGACTCCTTCGGCCGTTACCTGTTCGTGGGCCTGACCGCCGACTTCTAGGTCGCATCCCCAGGACCTGGAACGCGGGGCGGCGGAGCGATCCGCCGCCCCGCACACTGTCAGTGTGAGAGCGACACATGGCTGATGATCTTTCGTACGCGGGCTCCGCCGACGCCTCGTCGTCCGATGAGCCGCCGGACGAACTAGCCGCCCGGGTGGTGGGGCTGGTCCAGGCCTACTGCGAGCGCCGCCTCGCCGAGGGCGACACCCAGCCGCGCAGCTTCGCCCGGCAGATGACGATCTGCGCCCTGCTCCTGGACCGGAAGGATCCGCGGGGGCGGGAGGTCAGCCTGGGCCGGATCGTTCGCGCCCTGCGCAGCGCCACCGCCCGCACGCCCGCGGCCCTCACCAAGACCGCTTCCGAGGCGCGCGCCATCCTCCAGTACGGCGTCGTGGACGCCAAGGCGCCGAACCACCCGTCGGTGGAGACCGACGACGACATGGCCCGCTACATCGCCGCCATCGACTGGATGCTGATGTCGGTGAAGCCGCGCGAGGTGCTGCTGCGCCGCGCCGAGGACCTGTCGGGCCGCCGCGGCGGGCGCCCCGCCAAGCGGGTGTTCCGGGTGCTGTCGGCGGTGGCGCGGCTGCATGAGAGCGCGGACATGGGCGACAGCGTCGCCGAAGCCGAGCTGCGGCTGGTGCGGAGCTTCCTTTCGAAAGCCTGACGGCGGGCGCCGTCCAGACCAATCATCGCTCAGGTTGGTTCGATCCCGGCACGACGAAGGGTCTATCTACCAGGCGAAGGTCTTCAGCGATCGGCGGTTCAGGTGCGGCGGTGGTTTCGCCTCCTTCCTCCTCGATGGAGGAAGGGTAGGGATGGTGGTGGTTGCACGGCGATGAGTTGAAGGCCGAGGTCGGAGCCGACCTGAGTGTTCTGCGGAGTCTCAGCAGCCACACCACCACCCAACCCTCCTCCATCGAGGAAAAGGGCGAGCGGTTTCAAGCCCTTGCAACATCTCCGGCGCCCCTCGCGGGACGCTGAATGTCGATCGCCCTAGGCTCGCTGGACGGTGACCATTTCCGTGAGGCCGGTTGCGTCGCGTTCGAACGAGACGAAACAGTCGTCGGCGACATCGAGGACCATGGCCTTCAGCACGTCGCGCGAACGCTCGACCAGCGGCCAGTCGGCGATGCAGTCGAGCCAGGCCCGGAAGGGGTTGTCCTCGGCGACGTTGGTGAAGAAGAAGCGGCCGCCCTTGCGGAGCAGGCGGGTGAGGATCACGCGGGTGAGCAGCGTCGCCGAACGGGCGTCCAGATAGTCGAAGAGCCCACCGGCGACCACGCAGTCGTAGGGCCCCAGGCGCTCGAGCTGTGGGATCCGCCGGAACACGTTCCCCGGGATCAAGTGGGGCGCGAACGACGAACCGGTGAACCCTTCCAGCGCCCGCTCCAGCGCCTCAGCCTCGCCGTCGTTCAGCACCACCGTCTGGGCCTCGCGCTTGAGATAGCGGATGAAGGCGGTGAATTCGGGGGCGGCGCCCGCGGCGATCGACAGCACCTTGGCGGCCGGGTCGCGCGACAATCCCCACATCAGCGCGCCGGCCTGGGCGGACATCTTGTTGCGGTGCTGCTGGGACATGCCGGTGTCGAGGATGAACTGCTCGATATAGTGCTCGGGCGTCGCCGGATCGTGCGCGTTGGCCATGCTCATGACGCTGGCGATGGTCTCGAAGTCGCCGCGGTAGCCGCGCGGCCAGGTGCTGACCCGCTGCACGAAGGTCGAGCGCTGGTAGGCGCGCCGGGCGTCACGGACCAGCTCGCGCACCTGCGTCACCGAGAGCCCGCGCTGCAGCACGTCGTGCATGGCCCGGTTCAGCGCGTAACCGCGGGCGCGGACCTCGTTGTAGAAGGCGGCCGGATCGCGGACCGCCCCGTGCTCGACCAAGGCGGCGAAGGCGAGCTGGGCGTCCCGCAGGGCGACGATCTCACGGGTGTCGATGCGGAGCGCGGTCGGGGCGTAGGCTTTCATGGATCGGTCTCGTCAAGGATCGGCTCGGGCCGCAGCCGCGGAGCCAGGAAGGCGCCCGGGTGGAGTCCCGCTGGGGTGGCCGGGCTGGCCGGCCACCCCACGCCGCGGGTGCGAACGCCTCGGGATGAGAGGGGAACGGCGTTCGCGTCGGCGGGAGGATGCCCGCCACCCGCGGCGATCCGGCGGGACTCAGGCGCCGGCGCGGTGGGCTTCCCGCTGGGCGCCCAGCGCGGCGACGTTGGGGCCGGTCATGGCGTGCCGGTGCAGTTCGGCCGACCAGGCGATGAACAGTTCGAACACGCGGTCGACCAGGCCGATGTAGCGCTCGCGCTCAGCGGTCGTCAGCGGGATCTCCGCCAGCCGCTCGTCATGGGTGGCCTTGCCGGCGCCGTGGCCCTGTTCGACCGCGAAGTGATGGTCTGCGACGTAGATCAGCGGTCGCGTGAGCCGGCCGTCGGGGACCTTCCGCGCGCACGACACCAGGTCGCCGAAGAAGACCACCCCCGTCGCCTCGATCGCCTCGATGATGATCATCCGCTCCAGCGGCGTGGCGGGCTCGGACAGGCTCCAGAGCCGGTAGGAGAGGGTTCGCGTCTCGCGGTTCGCGTCCGCCCACAGGAACTGCAGCGCCTCGGTGAAGGGCATCTGCCGGTCGAGGCCCAGCGCGACCAGGTCGCTCAGGTACCAGGGCCAGTGGTGGTCGTCCTCGCGGGTGTGGGCGTTGACGTCGTCCTGCCAGCCGCCGGGGTTCTGCTCGTCGCGCCAACAGTATTTGTTGAGGTCCGCGAAGCTCATCACGAAGTGCGCCGCGTGGCGCATGAACGTCAGGGCGCCGGCGGGGTCCGCGCCGGGGTCGCGCAGGTGGCGGAAGAGCGGCAGCTCGGCATAGGCCTGGCGGCGGGCTTCGATGTGGTCGAGGACGGCTTGCATACGGAACTTACCCTTATTGACGGTTCAATCGATGAGATGCGTACGCCGGCCCCAACGACGCTGCCCGTCATATAGGTGCGGGACTCGGCCCAATGCAACTCACAATGATGACTTTAAGTAGTATTATGCCGCTGCAGACGTGCGTAACAGCGCGAAACTTCGGCCAAAATTCGCGATAAAATAGTATCAGCAAGGTGCTCGCGCCGATCCACGTCACGGCCGCACGATGTCGCGGCGCCGCCGGCATGGCGTTAGGATCGCGCGGCACGGCAAGGAGATCGCGATGCGGCACAAGGCGTTCGAGCCGATGGAACGGTCCTACGCCCAGGCCTGCCTGGTGGAGGCGCCGAGGCGGTGGCTGTTCGTCAGCGGCCAGACGCCGACGGACGAGGCCGACAGGGCGCCGGCGGCCTTCGACGATCAGTGCCGGCTGGCCTGGCGAAACGTGGAGCGCCAGCTCAAGGCCGCGGGCATGGACCTGGACGACCTGGTGAAGGTGACCGTCTTCCTGGCCGACCGCCGCTACCGCGAGGCCAATTACACCATCCGCCACGAGGTGCTGGCCGGACGCTCGCCAGCGCTGACCGTCATCGTCTGCGAGATCTACGACCCGGCGTGGCTGGTCGAGATCGAGGCGGTGGCGGCGGACTAGGCGATTGGCGCGCCCGCCGATGCGGGCTTCGCGTCTTGCTAAAACCGGAAACGCGGTTCACATTCGTGGTGGGTTTGGCGCGCGTGGCGCAGGCCCGGGCCAAACTCCTGTTCCGATTGGAAACCAGACGGGGGGCGGCTAAACCGCACGGCGAGCAGCGGATAACCTAGATGCCGAAAGCCAAGCCTCTGGGCGCGACCGAGTCCGATCCGACCTGGACCCGGCCGGCGTACCAGAACCGGAGCCGCGAGCAGCGGGACCGGCTGCTGAAAGCCGGCGAGCGCGCCTTCGCCGCCTCGGGGTTCTGGCAGACCCACATCACCGACATCGCCAGGCGGGCCGGCTGTTCGGTCGGCAGCTTCTATCGGCGCTTCGAGGACAAGGAGGCGTTCTTCCTGGCGCTCCAGTCCGACATGGCCGGCCGAGCCGAAGCGAACATCGCCAAGTTCTTCGAGGACCCGGAGCGCGACGGCGAGGCGCTGGACCAACTGATCATCCGGTTGGCCCGTAACACCGCCCGCACCATGCGCGGAATCGAGGGCTACTACCGGGCGCTGTTCGAGCTGAGCCTGCGGGGCCAGAACGTCTGGCCGCCGATGCGGCGGGTCGAGGCCATCGAGGCGGAGTTCCTGGTGAAGCTGCTGAAGACCCGCGGCGTGCCGGTGGACGACACGATCCAGAAGCGCGCCCACCTTGCCATCCGCACGATGCACGGCCAGATCGTCTCGACGATGCTGCACGGACCGGGTCCCTGGGCGGCCGATGATCCGGAACTGCACGAGGAGCTGGGCCTGATGCTGATCCGCTACCTCGGCATCGAGGGGGCGGCGCCCCAGAAGACGAAGACTTGACGGTCCCGAAGCGGCCGCCCCCGGAGGAACGCCCATGACCGAGGTCTATCGGATCTTCGGATCGGAGATGTCGCCCTATTCCGTGAAGGTGCGGTCCTACTTCCGGTTCAAGGCGATCCCGCATCGCTGGGTCCCGCGCAACGCGGCCTCCGACGAGGACTACAAGCGCTTCGCCAAGCTGCCGATCGTGCCGACGGTAGCGACGCCGCAGGACGAGGGCCAGCAGGACTCCACGCCGATCCTGGAGCGCGCCGAGGCGCTGTTCCCCGAGCCCTCGATGCACCCCGCCGATCCGGCGCTGCGCTTCCTCTCGGTCCTGTTCGAGGAGTTCGGCGACGAGTGGGGCAACAAGCTGATGTTCCACCATCGCTGGTACGCCGACGTCGACCAGGCCGCCTCGGCCCAGACCCTGGCGCGCCTCAGCCTGCCGAACGGCACGGCCGAGCAGGTGGCCGAGCGGACGAAGATGGTGCGCGAGCGGATGATCGGGCGGGGCCACTTCGTGGGCTCCAGCGACGCCAACGCCCCGCTGATCACCGGCTACTATCTGGAACTCGTGGATATCCTGGAGGCGCACCTGGCGGGGCGGAAGTACCTGTTCGGCGCGCGGCCGGCGTTCGGCGACTTCGGCCTCTCGGCCCAGCTCTACGAGTGCTCGGTGGACCCGACCTGCGGCGGGATGATCCGGGCGCGGGGACCCGCGGTGCTGGACTGGTGCCATCGGATGCTGGAGCCACGGGTCGACGGCGAGTTCGAGAGCTGGGAGAGCCTGAAGCCGACGCTCTCGCCGCTGCTGGCCTACATCGGCCGCTACTTCCTGCCCTGGTCGGCGGCCAACGCCTCGGCCCTGGCGGCGGGCGAGGCGGAGTTCAGCGTCGAGCTGGCCGGGCAGGCCTATGTGCAACCGCCACAGAAGTACCACGCCAAGTCGCTGGCGGCGCTCAGGGCGCGGTACGCCGTCGTGGCCGATGACGCGGGCCTGGCCGCAATCCTCGCCGAGGCCGGCTGCCTGCCGTTCCTCGAAGCCTGAGCATGGCTCGAGAAACCCTACGGGCCGGCGACCTTCGCCTGACCTTCGACCCCGAGCTGGGCGGGGCGATCACCTCGCTGACGCACGACGGCGAGGACTTGCTGCGGCCGACGCCCGAGGGCGCGGCGGACGTGCTGGAGACCGCGTGCTTCCCGCTGGTCCCCTACGCCAACCGCATCGCCGACGGGCGCTTCAGCTTCGGCGGCCGGACCGCCGCGCTCAGCCGCAACATGTCCGGCCAGGCCCACCCGCTGCACGGCGACGGCTGGCGCGGGGCGTGGCGGATCGAAGCGAGGGGAGAGGACGTCGCGACCCTGGTGTTCGAACCCGGGAAGACCGAGTGGCCGTGGCGCTATCGGGCGCGGCAGACTTTCGGGCTGCGGTCCGATGGCCTGACCGTCGAGCTGGAGGTCACCAATCTCGACGACGCTCCGGGGCCGTTCGGCCTGGGCTTCCATCCGTATTTCCCGAACAGCGCGACCGCGCGCCTGACGGCCCGGACGACCGGCGTCTGGCGCTCGTCGGCCGACCTGCTGCCGACCGAGTTGGTGGCCGCCCAGCCGTGGGCGGAGGGGGCGCCCGTGCGCACGGAGCGGCTCCTTGACCACTGCCACACCGGCTGGACGGGGCCGGCGCGGATCGACCTGGGCCCCGGTCGATCGAGCCTCGAGCTGAGCGCCTCGCCCGAGCTCGGGTGGCTGCACGTCTTCGCGCCACCGGACGAGGACTTCTTCTGCGTCGAGCCGGTCAGCCACGCCCCCAACGCCGTCAATATGGCCGACCCGCAGGCGCACGGGGTGCGGGTCCTGGCGCCCGGCGAGACGCTCAGCGCGTGGATGCGTCTCGATCTGATGTGAGCGCTAACATTTTTGCTTGAATGGTCTGACCACGTCCGGCACAACGTCATACAGCACGGCGGCGCAAGACCGCCCGAGGAGACGTAAGGAGGGCGCGTGGCGGCGGTGTCGCGGAGGCAGGTCCTGGCGCTCGGCGCGGGCGCGCTCGCGGCCGGCGGCTGGGCGGCCGACGGCAGCCTGGACGGCCTGGCGCGCGCCAAGGGCTTGCGGTTCGGGACGGCGGTGGCCCACGGCTCGGCCGGCGACGCGGCGTATCGCGACCTGATCGCCCGCGAGTGCGGGATCATCGTTCCGGAGAACGAGCTCAAGCTCTATGCGATCCGGCCGACCGCCGGCGACATGGCCTTCGCCGAAGCCGATCGGCTGGCGGCCTTCGCCAGGCGCCACGGCCAGCTTTTCCGCGGCCACACCCTGCTCTGGAACCGCGACGAGTTCGCCCCGAAGTGGCTGCTGGAACAGGGACTGGGCGACAGGCCGGAGCGCTGGCTGGGCGACTATGTCCGCGCGGTCGCCAAGCGCTACGCCGGCCAGGTCCAGTCGTGGGACGTGGTCAACGAGAGCATCGACCCCGCGACGGGCGGCATGCGCGACACCGTCTTCACCCGCGCGATGGGCGCCGACGCCGTCGAGATCGCCTTCCATGCCGCGCGGGAGGCCGACCCGAAGGCGCGGCTGGCCTACAACGACTACATGGGCTGGGGCGCGGGCGACGCCAAGCACCGGGCCGGGGTGCTGAAGCTGCTGGAGCGGCTGAAGTCGCGGAACGTCCCCATCGACGCCTTCGGCATCCAGAGCCACATCGGCAACGGCGACGCCGGCAATGTCGTGACCCTCTCCGCGGCCGACCAGCGCGAGTGGCGCCGGTTCCTGGACGAGGCGCGGGGCTTCGAGCTGGACTTCCTGCTGACCGAGTTCGACGTCAACGACACCGTCCTGTCCGCCGATCCGGCCAAGCGGGACGCCGAGTGCGCCGCCATCGCCAAGGCGTACCTGGACCTGATGCTGGACTACCGCGAGACCAAGCAGGTGCTCGCCTGGGGCCTGGCCGACCGGCACTCCTGGCTGCAGGCCTGGTGGCCGCGTCCCGACAAGCTGGCCAAGCGCCCGACGCCGTACGACGCCGAGCTGAAGCCAAAACCCCTGCGCGAGGCGGTCGCCGCCGCCTTTCGCGCCGCGCCGGAGCGGACGCCGTGGGCGTGATCCGGGCCGCCATCCTGGCGCTGGCGATCGCCGCGCCCGCCGCCGCGGCCGAAGCGCGCTTCGACTGGTTCGAGTACCGCGGCCATGACCCCGCCGACGCCGCGCCGCTGAAGCCCGGCCAGTACCGCAACCCGATCCTGCGCGGCTTCCATCCCGACCCCAGCCTGACCCGCGTGGGGGACGACTTCTACCTGGTCACCTCGACCTTCGCCTATTTCCCGGGGTTGCCGGTCTTCCACAGCCGGGACCTGGTCACCTGGACCCAGATTGGCAACGCCATCGACCGGCCGGGCCAACTGGACTTCACCGGCCTGGGCCTCTCGCGCGGCGTGTTCGCGCCGACCATCAGCTACCGGGACGGAACGTTCTACATCCTGAACACCTGCGTCGATTGTGGCGGCAACTACCTGATCACCGCGAAGGACCCGGCCGGCCCGTGGTCGGATCCGATCTGGCTGAAGGATATCGAGGGCATCGATCCGTCGTTCGTCTTCGACGAAGGCCGCACGTGGATCCTCAACAACGGCCCGCCCGAGGGGACGCCGTTGTACGAGGGCCACCGCGCCATCTGGATCCAGGAGTTCGACCTCGCCGCCCGCAAGCCCATCGGCCCGCGCAAGGTGCTGGTGAACGGCGGCGTCGATCTCTCGACCAAGCCGATCTGGATCGAGGGACCGCACATCTTCAAGCGCGGCGGCTGGTACTATCTGAGCTGCGCCGAGGGTGGCACTGCCGAGGGCCACTCGCAGGTGATCCTGCGCAGCCGAGACGTGCTGGGACCCTATGAACCGTGGTCCGGCAACCCGATCCTGACGCAGCGCGGCCTCCCGGCGGACCGGCCGCACCCGATCACCTCCGCGGGCCACGCCCAGTTGGTCGAGACGGCCAAGGGCGAGTGGTGGGCCAGCTTCCTGGCGACCCAGCCGTATGCCGGCGACTTCTACAACACCGGCCGCGAGACCTTCCTGCTGCCGGTGACATGGACGGACGACGGCTGGCCGGTGATCCTGCCGGCCGGGCAGGCGATCCCGCGTGTCCATCGCCGGCCGGACCTGCCCGCGGGGCGGCCGGCGAGGGCGCCGCCGCGGGACGAGTTCGCCGGCAAGGCGCTTGGCCCCGAGTGGATGACGATCCGCACGCCGCGCGGGCCCTGGCATCGTCTGGACCGTGGCGCTCTGGTGCTGAACGGCGCCGAGCCGCTGGGCGGGCAAGGCCAGCCCGCCTACGCCGGCCGCCGGCAGCAGCATGTGGAGGCCGAGGCCGTCACCCGGGTGCGGTTCACGCCGGAGCATGACGGCGATCGCGCCGGCCTGGCGGCCCTGCAGAGCAGCAACTTCTTCTATGCGCTGACCGTCACGCGGAAGGATGGGGCGGCTGTCGTGGCGCTGGAGCGCCGGGCCGGCCCGAACGATCCGATCCATGGCGTGGTTGTCGCGACAGCCTCGGTCCCGGCGGGCGCGGCGCTCGACCTTCGCATCACCGCGCACGGCGCGAAGTACGACTTCGCCTATGCGCTTCTCCCCGGCCGCTGGACCACGCTGGCGGCGGACCAGGACGGGACGATCCTCTCGACGAAGACCGCCGGCGGCTTCGTCGGCGCGACCTTCGGACTCTATGCCTACAGCCCGGCCAGGCCGGACGGAGATTGACATGACCTTCCTGACCCGCCGCCGCTTCGGCGCCAGCCTCGCCGTTCTCGCCGGAGCGCTCGCCGCGCCCACGGCGCAGGCGGCCCAGGGGAGAGATGGTGCGCGTCCGCTCTACAAGGACCCCAAGGCGCCGATCCCCGCCCGCGTCGACGACCTGATGGGCCGCATGACCCTGGAGGAGAAGGTCGCCCAGATGGTCGGCATCTGGCTGAAGAAGGAGGACATCCAGACGCCCGAGGCCGAGTTCTCCGCCGAGGCCGCGTCGAAGGCGTTCCCCAACGGCCTTGGCCAGATCTCGCGGCCCTCCGACCGGCGCGGCGCCAAGGCGGGCGCCTTCGCGGGCGCCGAGCCGGGCACGGTCAACCGCACGCCCAAGGAGACCGCGACCTACGTCAACGCCGCCCAGAAATGGGCCGTGGAGAAGACCCGCCTGGGCATCCCCATGCTGATGCACGACGAGGCGCTGCACGGCTATGTGGCGCGCGAAGCCACCAGCTTTCCGCAGGCCATCGCCCTGGCCTCCACCTGGGACCCGGAGACCGTCGAGAAGGTGTTCGCCGTGGCGGCCCGCGAAATGCGGCTGCGCGGCTCCAACATCGCGCTGGCGCCCGTGGTCGACGTGGCCCGCGATCCGCGCTGGGGCCGGATCGAGGAGACCTACGGCGAGGACCCGCACCTCTGCGCCGAGATCGGCCTGGCCGCCATCCGCGGCTTCCAGGGCCGCAGCCTGCCGCTGGCGAAGGACAAGGTGTTCGTCACGCTGAAGCACATGACCGGCCACGGCCAGCCCGAGAGTGGGACCAACATCGGGCCGGCCCAGATCTCGGAGCGGACCCTGCGCGAGAACTTCTTCCCGCCCTTCGAACGCGCGGTGAAGGAGGCCAATGTCCGCGCTGTGATGCCGTCGTACAATGAGATCGATGGGGTTCCGTCGCACGCCAACCGCTGGCTGCTGCACGATGTGCTGCGCGAGGAGTGGGGCTTCCACGGCGCGACGCTGAGCGACTATTTCGCCGTCCGCGAGATGGTCACGCGCCACAGGATGTTCGAGACGCCGGACGACGCGGCGGTGGCGGCCCTGCACGCCGGGGTGGATGTCGAGCTGCCGGACGGCGAGGCCTACGACCGCCTGCCGGAGCTGGTCCGCAGCGGCCGCGTGCCCCAGGCGGAGATCGACGCCGCCGTGCGACGCGTCCTGACCCTGAAGTTCGAGGGCGGCCTGTTCGAGAACCCCTATGGCGACGCCAAGAACGCGGACCGGCTGACCGCCACGCCGGACGCCATCGCGCTGGCCCGCGAGGCGGCGACGCGCTCGATGGTGCTGCTGAAGAACGACAAGGGCCTGCTGCCGCTGGACGCCGGCAAGGTGGGCCGGCTGGCGGTGCTGGGCACGCACGCCCGCGACACCCCGATCGGCGGCTACAGCGACATCCCCCGCAAGGTGGTGAGCGTGCTGGAGGGGCTGCAGGCCGAGGCCAAGGCCGGCAAGTTCCAGGTGGACTACGCCGAGGCCGTGCGGATCACCGAGAGCCGGGTCTGGGCCGCCGACGAGGTGAAGCTGGTCGACCCGGCCGTGAACGCCAAGCTGATCGCCGAGGCGGTCGAGGTCGCCAAGAAGGCCGACATCGTCCTGATGGTGCTGGGCGACAACGAGCAGACCAGCCGCGAGGCCTGGGCCGACAACCATCTGGGCGACCGCAACAGCCTGGACCTGATCGGCCAGCAGAACGACCTGGCGCGGGCGATCTTCGCGCTGGGCAAGCCCACCATCGTGCTGTTGCTCAATGGCCGGCCGCTGTCGGTGAACCTGCTGGCGGAGCAGGCCGACGCCCTGATCGAGGGTTGGTACCTGGGCCAGGAGAGCGGCAACGCCGTGGCCGACGTGCTGTTCGGCCGGGTCAATCCGGGCGGCAAGCTGCCGGTCTCGATCGCCCGCGACGTGGGCCAGCTGCCGGTGTTCTACAACGCCAAGCCCACCGCCCGGCGCGGCTACCTGTTCGCCGACGCCGGGCCGCTCTACCCGTTCGGCTTCGGGCTCTCGTACACGACCTTCGAGATCGGGGCGCCCAAGCTGGCGCGGGCCAGTATCGGGGCCGGCGAGAGCGTCCGGGTCGAGGTCGAGGTGGCCAACACCGGCCAGCGCGCCGGCGACGAGGTGGTGCAGCTTTACCTGCGCGACGAAGCCGCCTCAGTGACCCGGCCGCTCAAGGAGCTCAAGACGTTCAAGCGCGTGACCCTGGCGCCCGGTGAGCGCCGCTCGGTGGCCTTCGAGCTGACGCCGGCCGACCTGGCCATCTGGAACATCGACATGAAACGGGTGGTGGAGCCGGGCAAGTTCACGGTGATGGCGGGGCCGAACAGCCGCGACCTGAAGAGCGCGAGCTTCGTGGTGAGGGGGTAGGGGACCGCCGGGTCGCCGACCCGCGGGATCCGTGCCGTCCACTGGACGCCGGGGTGGAAGGCGTCTAGTCCCGCGCTTTGCCGGATCGACGCCACTCCGTGACCCCCTCCGCCCGCCTGCTGTCCGCGCTCGAACTGATCCGTGAGGTCGAGGGCGCAGCGCGTCCCGCCGACGCCGTGGTCTCGGCCTTCTTCCGGGGGCGGCGCGACCTGTGGGACGGGGACCGGGCCGAGATTTCCGATCTGGTCTATGCGGTGCTGCGCAGCCACGCCCGGGTGGGCTGGTGGCTGGCGAAGTGCGAGCGCCCGGCGACGCCGCGCAGCCGGCTGCTGGCGTGGCTGGCGCTGGGCCGGGTCAGGACGCTCGACCAGATCCAGACCCTGTTCAGCGGCGCCGACGACGCGCCGGCCGCGCTGACGGAGGCGGAACGTCGCCTGCTGGTGCGGCTGCAGGGCGGGTCGCTGGACCACCCGGATATGCCGGAGACGGTGCGCGTGGAGTGCCCGGACTGGGCCCTTGAGCCGCTACGTCGCCGCTTCGGGACAGCTTTCGCGGACGAGATGGCGGCGATGCTGACGCCGGCGCCGCTGGACCTGCGGGTCAATCCGCTGCGGGCCACGCGCGACGAGGTGCTGAGGGCGTTGAAGAAGCTGGGCCTGGTGGCCGAGCCGACCCGGATGGCGCCGGAAGGGATCCGGTTGCGCGTGCGGCCGTCGCTGTCGCGGCTGCCGATGCTGAAGACCGGCGAGGCCGAGATCCAGGACGAAGGCTCGCAGCTGGTCGCCATGCTGGTGGGCGCGCAGGCCGGCGAGCGGGTGGTGGACTTCTGCGCCGGCGCGGGCGGCAAGACGCTGGCGATCGCCACCCAGATGGCGAACAAGGGCGTGGTCATCGCCTGCGACGTCTCGGAGAACCGGCTGAAACGCGCGGCCGAGCGGTTCCGGGGCGCGCGCCTGCACAACATCCAGACCCGGCTGCTGACCAGCGAGCGGGACAAGTGGGTGAAGCGGCATAAGGGCGGCTTCGACCGCGTGCTGGTGGACGCGCCGTGCAGCGGGACGGGCACCTGGCGGCGCAATCCGGACGCGCGCTGGCGCGACGAGGACGTGGGGCTGGCGGGATTGCTGACGTTGCAGGCGGAGATCCTGGCCAGCGCCCAGCGGCTGGTGCGGCCGGGCGGGCGGCTGGTCTACGCCACCTGCTCCCTGCTGGCCGAGGAGAACGAGGCGCAGGTCGAGGCTTTCCTGGCGGGGCATCCGGAGTTCCGGGTTCTGCCGCTCAGCGAGGTCGCGCCGCAGCTCGGGGACTCCGCGCATCCGGACTATCTGTCGCTGACCCCCGCCCGCCACGACACCGACGGCTTCTTCGCCGCGGTCATGCAACGCGCGGCCGCGCCTGCCTCGCCCGGAACCGGACCTCGTGAAGGTCCGGCGCGGGTGGATTGAGGACCTTGCCTCCAGCCTGCTCCTCTCCCAGGCGCAGCAGCGCCGTGGGAGAGGAGCAGGCCGAGGGCGCAAAGGGCCGAAACGGGTCGAACCTGGACGTCGACAACGACGGTGGAATTGCCCCTTGCGCCGCGCACGGTAGGGTGCGGCATGAGCCAGAAGCTGACGGACAAGCCCATCGCGATCGCGTCCGACCATCGCGGGGTCGCTTTGAAGGGGCGGCTGGCTGGGTGGCTGGGCGTCAACGGCTATGGGGTGAAGGACTGCGGGACGGACAGCGCGACCGAGCGGGTGGACGCGATGGACTACGCGCTGCGGCTGGTGGACGAACTGCGGACGGGGCGGTCCGACTTCGCGGTCGGGATCTGCGGCAGCGGGCAGATGATGGCGATCACGGCGAACCGCTTTCCCTTCATCCGGGCGACGCTTCTTCACACCGCGGACGAAAGCGGCCCCGCGCGCGAGCACGGCGACGCCAACATGCTGGTCCTGGGCGCGGACAACACCGAGGACGCCACCGCCGAGCAGATCCTGGCGACCTTCCTGAACACGGCCGCCCTGGGCGACCGCTACGCCGCGCGGCGAGCGCGGTTGGCCGGGCTGGACGTGTCCGGGGCTTAGGACCGGCCGCGCGGGCTGGGCGCCGGCGTCAGGCCTTCAGCGGGACGCCCTTCGTCGTGAACTTCGTCCCCGGATGCCGCTTGGGGCGGCCGGAGGGTGCGCCGCCGCCCGGCTGGTGGGCCGGGATGAGCTGGTCGGGGCGCGGGCCGATCAGGTCGGCGCGACCCATAGCCTTCAGCGCCTCGCGCAGCACCGGCCAGTTCTCGGGGTCGTGGTAGCGCAGGAAGGCCTTGTGCAGCCGGCGCTGGCGTAGCCCCTTCACCACCTCGACCTTCTCGCTGGCCCCGTGGCGCACGCCCTTCAGCGGGTTGACGCCGGAGTGGTACATGGCAGTGGCGGTGGCCATCGGGGAGGGCAGGAACGTCTGCACCTGGTCGGCGCGGAAGCCGTTCTTCTTGAGCCAGATCGCGAGGTTCATCATGTCCTCGTCGGTCGTGCCCGGGTGGGCGGCGATGAAGTAGGGGATCAGGTGATACTTCTTGCCGGCCTTCTTGGCGGCGGCGTCGAACATCTCCTTGAACCGGTCATAGCTCCCGATCCCCGGCTTCATCATCTTGTCGAGCGGGCCGTTCTCGGTGTGCTCGGGGGCGATCTTGAGCAGTCCGCCCACGTGGTGGGTGACCAGCTCCTCGACGTATTCCGGGCTCGTCACCGCCAGGTCGTAGCGCACGCCGGAGGCCACCAGGGCCTTCTTGACACCCTTCACCTCGCGGACCTTGCGATAGAGCCGGATGAGGTCGTCGTGGCTGGTGTTCAGGTTCGGGCAGATGTCCGGGAACACGCAGGACGGGAGGCGGCAGGCCTTCTCGATCTTGGGGTCCTTGCAGGCCATCCGGTACATGTTGGCGGTCGGTCCGCCGATGTCGGAGATCACGCCGGTGAAGCCCGGTGTCTTGTCGCGAATGTTCTCGATCTCCTGCAGGATCGAGGCCTCCGAGCGGCTCTGGATGATGCGGCCCTCGTGCTCGGTGATCGAGCAGAAGGTGCAGCCGCCGAAACAGCCACGCATGATGGTCACCGAGAACCGGATCATGTCCCAGGCCGGGATCTTGGCGTCGCCATAGGACGGATGCGGCGCCCGCGCGTAGGGCAGGTCGTAGACGGCGTCCATCTCCTCGGTGGTGAGCGGGATGGGCGGCGGGTTCAGCCACAGGTCACGGTCGCCGTGGCGCTGGACCAGCGGGCGCGCGTTGCCGGGGTTGCTCTCCCGGTGCAGCACGCGTGAGGCCCGCGCATAGGCTTCTGAATCCTGCTCGACCTGCTCGTAGGACGGCAGCCGGATGACCACGTCGCCCGGCTTGCGGGCGGCGCCCTCGTCGGCGGAGTCGAGATCGTCGGCGGGCAGGACCGTGTAGTGCTCGGGCACCTTGCGGAAGAGGGCGACGCCCCGGACGTCGTCGAGGTCGCGCGGCGCCTCGCCGGCGTCCAGGCGGTTGGCCACCTCGACCACGGCGCGCTCGGCGTTGCCGTAGAGCAGCAGATCGGCCTTGGCGTCGGCCAGCACCGAGCGGCGGATCTTCTCGGACCAGTAGTCGAAGTGCGCGATGCGGCGCAGCGACGCCTCGATGCCGCCCAGGATGACCGGCACGTCCTTGAACGCCTCGCGGCAGCGCTGGGCGTAGACGAGGGTGCAGCGGTCCGGCCGCCGGCCGCCCTCGCCGCCGGGCGTATAGGCGTCGTCGCTGCGGATGCGACGGTCCGCCGTGTAGCGGTTGACCATCGAGTCCATGTTGCCGCCGGTGACGCCGAAGAAGAGGCGGGGCTTGCCCAGCGCCTTGAAGGGCTCGGCGGACTGCCAGTCGGGCTGCGAGATGATGCCGACCCGGAAGCCCTGGGCCTCCAGCAGCCGGCCGATGATCGCCATGCCGAAGCTGGGATGGTCGACATAGGCGTCGCCGGTCACCAGCACGATGTCGCAGGCGTCCCAGCCCAGGACGTCCATCTCGGCCCGGCTCATCGGCAGGAACGGCGCCGCGCCGTCCAGGCCGGTCTTGCGGCAAACCCTGGAAATCAGGGGCGTTTCAGCGGGGGCCTGACTGTCCATGGCGCACGGATACGGGCGTGAGGCCGGGAACACAACCGGCGAGACGTCGCGGCCTGGACGCAGCGCCGCTAGATCGCCACCCGCTTGGCCACCTGGCTGCGACGGGCCTTGCTCTCCTGCTGGGCCTTTTCCATCGCCTCGGTCTCGGTGGCGTGCAGCAGGTGTTCGATCACCCGCTCCAGGTGGTCGCGCATGGCCTGGCGGGCCTCGGCGGGGTCGTGGGCCTTGAGCGCGTCCAGCACCCGGCGGTGCTCGACGATGCGGGGCTGCAGGCCGGCGCCGCGGGCGCGGGTCAGGATGTTGCGGGCGAGGGCCGAGCGGTTGCGCAGCTCCCACAGGTTCTCGATCGTGGCGATGATCGCCCCGTTCCCGGTGGCCCGGGCGATCACCATGTGGAACTCCTTGTCGGCGTCCTCGCCCTTGAGTTCGTCCTCGTCGGACATGAGATCGAGCAGGCGTTCCAGCTCGGCCAGGGCCTCGTCGTCGATGGTGGCCGCGGCCAGGGCGGCGGCTTCGCCCTCGAACAGGCGCCGGGCCTCGATCAGCTCGAACGCCCCGATCTCGAAGTCGTAGGTCGCGGCGGCGAGGGGCAGCTGGGCGCGGGTCACATAGATGCCCAGGCCGTGGCGGGCCTCGATCATGCCCAGCATCTCGAGCGCGATCAGCGCCTCGCGCAGGGAGGGGCGGCTGACGCCGAACTGCTCGGCCAGCTCGCGCTCGGTCGGCAGGCGTTCGCCGACGTTGTACTTCCCGGCCTCGATCTCGGCGGCGATGGAATCGGCGAGACGACGATAGAGCTTGCCGCTGACGGCCATGGATTGCTGACGCTTGGCTGCTGCGCGCCCATCCGGACGCCGGTCACTGGATACCATGAGTCAGATCCGCATGCCCGCCTACCAGTCGTGCATCGTCCCGTCGCGCAGGCGGGCCACGGGCAGGTAGGCGCGGCGGTAGGGGAACCGGGCCGCCGCGGTCTCGTCGATGTCGACGCCCAGGCCTGGCGCCTCGCCCGGGTGCAGCAGGCCGCCCTCGAACGTGTAGGCGTGGGGGAAGACCGCGTCGGTCTCGGCGGTGTGGCGCATGTACTCCTGGACGCCGAAGTTCGGGACCGAGAGGTCGAAGTGCAGGGCCGCGGCCATGGAGACGGGCGAGAGGTCGGTCGCCCCGTGACAGCCTGTGCGCACGCCGTAGAGGTCGGCCAGGCCGGCGATCCGGCGCAGGTGGGTGATGCCGCCGGCGTGGGTCACCGTGGCGCGGATGTAGTCGATCAGCTGGTTCTCGATCAGGCCCTTGCAGTCCCAGATCGAGTTGAAGATCTCGCCCACGGCCAGCGGCGTGGTGGTGTGCTGGCGGATCAGGCGGAAGGCGTCCTGGTTCTCGGCCGGGGTGGCGTCCTCGAGCCAGAAGGGGCGGTAGGGTTCCAGGTCCCTGCCGAGCCGCCCGGCCTCGATCGGCTTCAGTCGGTGGTGCGCGTCGTGCAGCAGGTGGATGTCCCAGCCCAGCGCCTCGCGGGCGGCCGCGAACAGCTCGGGGACGACGCGCATGTAGGGTTCGCTGGCCCACGCCGTCTCGGTGGGCAGGTCGGCGTCGGCCGGCTCGTAGAAGAACTTGTCCTTGGAAACGCCGTACGTGCCTTTGAAGCCGGGCACGCCCGTCTGCAGCCGCACGGCCTTGTAGCCCGCCGCCTGGTAGTCCCGGGCCGCGGCGATCGTGTCGGCGATGGTCTCGCCGTTGGCGTGGCCGTAGACCATGACGCCCGATCGGCTGGCCCCGCCGAGCAGCTGGTAGACCGGCAGGCCGGCGATCTTCCCCTTGATGTCCCACAGGGCCATGTCGACGGCGGCGATGGCGCTCATGGTCACCGGCCCGCGCCGCCAGTAGGCGCCCTTGTAGAGGTACTGCCAGATGTCCTCGATCCGGTGGGCGTCGCGGCCGATGAGGCAGGGGATCACGTGGTCGTCGAGATAGCTCTTCACCGACAGCTCGCGCCCGTTCAGCGTGGCGTCGCCCACGCCGGTCACGCCGTCGGACGTCTCGATCTTCAGGGTGACGAAGTTGCGGCCCGGACAGGTGACGATCGTCTTGGCGGCGGTGATCTTGGGCATGGAGGCCTTTCGTGCGCCGGTTCTGGGTAGGCCTGCACAGGAAGGTTGTCAACGATGTGGTCTGACCAATAGAACGGCAGTGTTACGACCACTTGGAGCGAGTTCATGAAGCGCCGCCCTCTGCTCGCCCTGCTGGCCGTGGCCTCGATGGCCTGGGCGAGCGCCGCCCGCGCGGAGGACGGCTACGACCTGTGGCTCCGCTACAGGCCGGTGGAAGGCGCGGCGGCGGTGGGCGGCGTCACGGTGCTGGGCGACAGTCCGACGCTCCAGGCGGCGCGCGCGGAGCTGGAACGTGGGCTTGCGGGCCTGCGCGGGACGGCGGCGCCCTCGACGCGCACGGCCTTGCTGGCCGGGACGTCGGCCCAACCCCGGATCGCGGGCCTCAATCTGCCGCTGCAGACGGCGGGTCCTGAGGGCTATGTGATCCGCAGCGTGCAGGTGGACGGCCGGCCGACGACGGTGATCGCCGCCAACTCGGACGTGGGCGTCCTCTATGGCGCGTTCCACCTCCTGCGGCTGGTCCAGACGCGCCAGGCGCTCGAGGAACTGGACATCGCCTCGGCGCCGGCGGTGAAGCTGCGGCTGCTCAACCACTGGGACAACCTCGACCGCTCGGTCGAGCGCGGCTACGCGGGCCAGTCGATCTGGGACTGGTGGAAGCTGCCGGACGTGCGCGATCCCCGCTACGTCGACTACGCCCGCGCCAACGCCTCGCTGGGGATCAATGGGACGGTCCTGAACAACGTCAACGCCAAGGCCGACAGCCTGACCGGCCCCTACCTGGAGAAGGCCGCCGCCGTGGCCGAGGTGCTGCGGCCCTACGGGATCAAGGTCTACCTCTCGGCCCGGTTCTCCTCGCCGATGGAGATCGGGGGCCTGCCCACCGCCGACCCGCTGGACCCGGCTGTCCGCGCCTGGTGGAAGGCCAAGGCCGACGAGATCTACCGCGTTATCCCCGACTTCGGCGGCTTCCTGGTGAAGGCCAATTCGGAAGGACAGCCCGGCCCGCAGGACTATGGCCGCACCCACGCCGACGGGGCGAACATGCTGGCCGAGGCGCTGGCCCCGCACGGCGGCATCGTGATGTGGCGGGCCTTCGTCTACTCGCACGAGCAGCCCGAGGACCGCATCAAGCAGGCCTGGTCGGAGTTCGTCCCGCTGGACGGCAGGTTCGCGCCCAACGTCATCGTGCAGGTGAAGAACGGACCGCTGGACTTCCAGCCGCGCGAGCCGTTCCACCCGTTGTTCGGGGCCATGCCCAAGACGCCGCTGATGATGGAGTTCCAGGTCACCAAGGAATACCTGGGCTTCGCCACCCACCTGGTCTTCCAGGGCCCACTCTGGGAGGAGGTGCTGCAGGCCGACACGTGGGCGAACGGGAAGAGGACGACCGTCGCCAAGGTGGTCGAGGGCGGCGGACCGCTGACCGGCATCGCGGGCGTGGCCAACATCGGCGCCGACCGCAATTGGTCCGGCTCGCACTTCGACCAGGCCAACTGGTACGCCTTCGGCCGCCTGGCCTGGGACCCGAACCTGTCGTCCAGGACCATCGCCGACGCGTGGGCCCGGATGACCTTCTCCAACGACCCGGCCTTCGTGAAGCCGGTCACGGAGATGATGCTGTCGTCGCGGGAGACGATGGTGAACTACATGACCCCGCTGGGCCTGCACCACATCATGGGTCACAGCCACCACTACGGGCCGGCGCCGTGGGACGCGGGCGGAGAGCGGGCCGACTGGACCGCGGTCTACTATCACCGCGCCGCGCCGGACGGGATCGGCTTCGACCGGATGGCGAGCGGCAGCAACGCGGTGGCCCAGTACGCGCCGCAGGCCGGCAAGGCGCTCTCCGGGGACGAGCGCTACCTGCTCTGGTTCCACCGCGTGCCGTGGGACCGCAAGGTCGCGTCGGGCCGCACGGTCTGGGACGAGCTGGTGGTGCGCTACTCCGGGGGCGTGAACGAGGTGAAGGCCATGCGCCGCAACTGGGCCGCCATGAGCCCTTACGTGGACCCCGAACGCCACGCGCAGGTGGCCGCGTACCTGGCGATCCAGGAGCGCGAGGCGCAGTGGTGGCGCGACGCCTGCATCGCCTATTTCCAGACCTTCTCGAAGCGCCCGCTGCCGGCCGGCTATGCGCCGCCCGCGCACTCGTTGGAATGGTATCAGGCGCTCAAATTCCCCTACGCGCCGGGGAACTGAGCGCGGCGCGCTATCGCCGCCGCGTCGACGAGAGCGCCGCCAACTCGCCCGGGGACGGACGGCGCACGTCGGCGATGCGGCACCGCTTGGGACCGTCCGGCGTCTGCACGAGCAGGGTGGCATTGTCGGAGCCGCAGATCGGGCCGCGGGAGGTCGAGCGCGCGGTCATCTTCACGGCCCGATCGGCCGCGGCGCAGTCGTCGTGCAGCACGACCTCATGGATGGCGCCGCCACCGGTCTGGAGGAGCAGGCTGCGCGCGCCCGAGCGGGTGACCGCCTTGATCGACTGGCCGTCGAAGCACTGCAGGAGGAGCCGAGGCGTATCGCCCAGCGCATAGGCCCGTTGATGGGCTCCATAGTCGAATACGTTGACCTGGGGCGTCTCAGGGGGCGGCGCCTGTTGCGCGAGCGCCGGCGAGACGGCCAGCGCCGCCACGGCGCTCACGATGCACAGAACGGGTTTCATGGAACGCCCTCTTCAGCCTGAAGCATGGAGCCTATTCGCATAACGCGTTCCGGAACAAGAGGGCCGCTCCGCTCCGCACAAACAAAACGGGCGGCGCCTGCGCGCCGCCCGAGTCAGGCCGATCTCGAGGGGAGTGAGACGGGCGAAAGGTCAGAACTTGCCGCGGATGCCGATCAGGAAGGCGCGGCCGGGCTTGTAGTAGGTGAAGGCCGCGTTCGGATATTCGAACGTCTGGCGCTGGGCCTCGTCGGTCAGGTTGATGGCGTCGAAGGTGATCCGCGGCGAGGTGGGAAGCGAACCCAGCTCCCAGCTTGCCGACAGGTCGAGCTGGCCGCGGGCGTCGGTGCGGATCTGGGCCACCGGCACGCTGCTCTGGTTGGGGCCGGAGCTGATCTGCTTGTCGTTGTAAGTCCAGGACAGCCGGATCGAGCCGGGGCCGCGCTCGTAGTAGCCGGTGAGGTTGTAGGTATAGGGCGACACGCCGATCGCCACCGCCGGCGCGCCGGCGCCCGAGGCGCTCTGGTAGATGCGGGTATAGTTGGCCGTGAAGCCCAGGCCGTCCAGCACGAAGCTCAGGGGCTGTACCCAGGTCAGTTCGTAGCCGCGGATGGTGAGCTTGCCGCCGGCGTTCACCTGCTGGCTGACGTTGACCGTGGCCACGGTCGGGCCGCCGCGGTTGTTGATGGCCTGCTGCTGCAGGGCGGTCAGGGCGTCGAAGGGGATGCCGAGCTGGCTGAAGGGGATGGTGTTGTTCCCCTGCACCGTGAAGCCCTGGATCTCCTTCTGGAAGCCGACCGCGCCGATATAGCCCTCCTCGCCGGTGTACCACTCCAGGCCGATGTCGAAGTTGTTGGAGGTGTAGGGCGTGAGGCTGGCGTTGCCCTGGCTGGCCTGCTGGGCGGACGGGTCGCTGAAGGTGGTGCCGGGCAGCATGTCGCTGGGGTTGGGGCGGGTCAGGGTGCGCGACGCCGCCAGGCGGAACAGCACGTCGGGCCGCACCTGCAGCGAGGCGTTGAACGACGGCAGGTAGGCGTCGTAGCGCGACTTGAGCGTCTGGAAGGTGGTGACGTTGTTGATCGTCAGCGGGCCGGTGATCGACTGGTCGGTAGAGACGTAGCGGACGCCGGCGTTGTAGCGCAGCTTGAAGTCCATGAACTCCGACGCGCCGTTGAACTCGGCGTAGCCGCCCACGGTCTCTTCCTCGATGATGCCCGAGCGCGCGGCCGTGGCCGCCGACGCGGTGAAGGGCGCGGCGTCGTTCAGGGCGTCGTAGTTGGTGGCCTGGGCGAACGACTTGAAGTCGACGGTGATGAAGCCGGCGGGACCCGGGCGCAGGTAGGAGGCCAGCGCCGACTGCGGGATGGCCGAGCCGGCCTGGCCGTTGCAGGCCGGTTGCGGCGCGGGCGCGGGCTGGAACACGCCGCCGCCGCCGCAGACCGCCTGCTGCCAGGCGGCGCTGTTGTCCAGGGCGATGATCGACCGCCGGGCTTCGTCGTAGGCGGCGCCGACCTTGAGGCTGAGGCTGTCGGTGTCGCCGAACGTCGTGTCGAGGTGGGCGCCCTTGGTCTTCGTGACCCGATGCTCGTTCTGAATGTTCATCCGGCCGCCGGCGTAGACCCAGCCCAGGTTCGGATCGTTCAGGTCGGCGTTGGAGGTGATCGTCGGCACGGGGCCGCTGGTGTTGTCGTAGGTGACCGTCAGGCCGCTGTTCAACGGCGTGTTGATCAGGACCGTCGGCGCCTCGCGGTCGAACGTGCTCTTGCTCATGTTGAGCTGGGCGTCGACCTTGATCCAGTCGTTCACCTGCCAGCTCATGCCGGGGTTCAGGTTGAAGAAGTCCAGGTCCTCGTCGTAGGGCCGGTACTCCAGGAAGAACTGCGAGTTGGCGAACGTCCCGGCGGTGACGACGTTGTTGGAGTCCACCTTCACGTTCAGCGGAACCATGAAGTTGGAATTCCGGACCGACCAGTTCACGTCCAGGCGTTGGAACTTCCGCTCGCCCTGGCCCAGCAGGGTGTCGAAGTAGAAGCTGAGGTCCTCGTTCGGCTTGTACTCGATCGAGATCAGGGCGGAGTCGCGGTTGCGGTGGCCGGCGCTGTAGGACGGCCGGCCCAGGCGGGGCAGCAGGCCGTTGCTGAGCTGCTGCAGCGTCGTGCCGGGGTTGCGGGCGGTCAGGAAGGCGTTGTCGATCACCGTGCCGGCGGTCAGGCCGTTGCCGGCGTTGGCGGGCACGACGCCGGGGATGTTGAAGCCGTTGCCGCCGTTCGTGTTGCAGCCGGCGCAGGTGATGTTGGTGGCGTTGGTCCAGCCGATGGTCTCGAAGCCGCGGGTCTCGACCTTGTTGCGGGCGATGGCGACCCCCGCGAGGATCCCGATCTCACCGAAGTTGGTATCCCAGGTCTGGCTGCCGATCAGGGCGCCGCGCGGGCTCCACTTCTTGGAGTTCTCGTTGTAGGCGCCCTGCAGCGAATAGGTGAGGGACCGGCCGGGCCGGTCGAACGGCCGGGCGCTGCGCATGTTGACCGTGCCGGAGACGCCGCCTTCCAGCATGCTGGCCACCGGGCTCTTGTTCACGTCCAGGCGGCTGAACAGTTCGGTCGGGAACAGGTCGAGGTCGACCTCGCGGTTCTGGTTCTGGGAGTCGGTCCGGCCGGACGAGGCGACGGCGATCTGGTTGCCGTTCAGCAGGACCTTGGTGAAGTTCGTGCCCAGGCCGCGGATGGCGATGTTCAGGCCTTCGCCGGTGATCTCGCGGGTCAGCTGGACGCCGGGAATCCGGTTCAGCGACTCGGCCAGGTTGGTGTCCGGGAACTTGCCGATATCCTCGGCGAAGATGCTGTCCTGGATGCCGGTGGCGTCCTTCTTCGCCAAGGTGGCTTCCTGCAAGCTGCGGCGGAAGCCCGTGACGACGATCTCTTCGACGGCCGCGGCGGCCGGCGCGGCCGCGGTCTGCGCCTCGGCCTGCGTGGCCAGGCCGGCTGCGAGGCAAGTCGCGCCAAGCAACATGGCCTTGGTGTGCAGACAACGTTTCGTCGTGGAAGAATTCATCATTCCCGTCCCCTTTGTGCGTGCTGAGCACGCACTTGTTGTTATTTGCGCGCGAACGCTTCGACCGGTCTTTGACCGTGCCGCATCTATGGAAACAGACCCTTGGCCGCCTCTCTTACTGTGTAATGATAGCGGTCACATTGACATTGGTACTAGGTCAGTTCTTTGCTGTCAATACGGTCTGACCCGCGCGAGAGATAAGGTCAGACCAATGAAATCCGCGCAACTTTCGCCGCCCTTCGCACTCGGACTTGAGAAGCGCGGCCGGGTAGGCGAGAGCTAGGGCGCACCAGGGAGAATGGGGTTGGAGCCGAAACCGGCGCGTCGCCAGAGAAGCTCGCTGACGATCCACGACGTGGCCCGTTTCGCCGGCGTGTCGCCGATGACGGTGTCGCGCGTGATCAATGGCGAGAAGAACGTCCGCGACTCGACCCGCGACGCGGTGAACGCGGCCATCAAGGAGCTGAACTACGCGCCCAACCCGGCGGCGCGCAGCCTGGCCGGCGCCGACCTGGTGCGGATCGGCCTGCTCTATTCCAACCCCAGCTCGGCCTACCTCAGCGAGTTCCTGGTCGGCAGCCTGGACCAGTGCAGCCGGGGCAACATCCAGCTCATCGTCGAGAAGTGCGACGAGGAGCGGGCCGAGGCGGCCGCCACCCGCCTGGTGGCCGCGGGCGTCGACGGGATCATCCTGCCGCCGCCGCTGTGCGACTTCGCCGCGGTGACCAAGGCCCTGGCCGACGCGGGTGTGCCGGCCGTGGCGGTCGCCACGGGCAAGCCGCCGGCCGACGTCTCGGCCGTGCGGATCGACGACTTCGCCGCCGCCCAGGCCATGACCCGGCACCTGATCGGCCTGGGCCACAAGCGGATCGGCTTCATCAACGGCCACCCCAACCAGACCGCCAGCCGCCAGCGCCTGGAGGGTCATCTGGCCGCCCTGGCCGAGGCCGGGTTGCCGGCGCCGGACGAGCTGATCCAGCAGGGCTATTTCACCTATCGCTCAGGCTTCGAGGCGGCGGAGAGGCTGGTGGCGATCACGCCGGCGGTCACCGCCATCTTCGCCAGCAACGACGACATGGGGGCGGCGGCCGTGGCGGTGGCGCACCGGCGCGGGCTGGACGTGCCGCGCGACCTGACCGTGGTGGGCTTCGACGACAGCGCGCTGGCCACCACCGTCTGGCCCGAACTCACCACCATCCGCCAGCCGATCGCCGACATGTCGCGCCAGGCGGTGATCCTGCTGGCCGACGAGATCCGCAGCCGTCGCGCGGGGGAGAAGGCCCAGCATCCGCACGCCCTGCAGGACTTCGCTCTGATCCGCCGGGAGTCGGACGGTCCGCCGAAAGGGGTAGCTTAGCCTCTCCCTTTTTTTGCTCGTCATCGCCCGGCTTGTCCGGGCGACCCATGATCACCGGATGGCGCAGGAAATCCGCGGCGACGCCGTTGCGAACCTTTGGACGCGGAGATCATGGGTGGCCCGGACAAGCCGGGCCATGACGTGATTGTTAGGGGCGAGGGAGCGCTAGCGGCAGACCCCGTTCAGGGAGGCGGGGTCCCACGGGCGGGGCGGAACGCTTCGTCCGCGCCGCTCGGCCTCGGCCTCCAGCGACAGCGGCCTGTCCGAGGGCAGGGCCAAATAGTCGACGCGGTAGAAGGGATGCCGCTGAGCCTTCTCCAGGCTCGCGAACCGCACGCCCTCGCCCCGATACCAGGCCAGCAGCCGCGGCAGCATGCGCGCGTCGAAGGCGCCGGCGTGCATCAGCAGCACAAGGGGGATGTCGCGGCCGTAGAGGGTGCGCGACAGACCGCGGCTGCGCTCCAGGCTGAGGCGCGCCCAGTCCATGTAGAGGCGCTCGAGTTCCACCACCGCCGCCGCGTCGCCCTTGGCCATGCAGCGGGCGTAGGGGTCGTTGAACGCCCAGTCGTCGAAGCTGACGGTCACGCTGGCGATATGGTAGCCGCGGTCGGCGAGGCGGCGGCGCACCTCCGCGCTGACCTCCGGCTTCGCGCCCTCGGCCAGGAATGGATAGCGGAACCACTTCCAGTCGCGGCCTGGCATGCGGGCGGCGAGGCCGGGCTCATTGCGGGCGATGTCGGCCATAAAGGCCGGGGCGCCCACGACGTCGAGATGCGGGTGGCTCCAGGTGTGGTTGCCCAGGGGGTGGCCGGCCTGGCGCCAGAGGTCCAGGACCGCCTCCGAGCCCGGCTCGCGCTCGACCTGCACGCCGTTGACGAAGCCGGTGGCCGAGCGGACGCCCGCGGCCTTCAGCGCCGCCAGCAGGTCGCCCGCGACGCCGACCCGGGTCTCGCCCGGCGGCAGGCTGGCGTGGGCCGGCAGGTCGTCGAAGGTGATCGCCATCGGCTGCGCCGCGGCCGGGCCGGCGCAGAGCAGCGACAGGGCGAACGCGATGGCCTTCAAGGCTTGAACAGCGAGAGCGGGACCGCCTCGGCCATCGCCCGATAGCCGGCCAGCGAGGGGTGAAGGTGGTCGCCGGAGTCCACGGCGGGCTTCAGCCGGTCCGGCCGGGCCGGGTCGCGCATGACGGCGTCGAAGTCGATCACGGCGTCGAAGTTCCCCGGGCCCCGGATCCAGGCGTTGAGGGCCTGGCGGTCCGCTTCGTTGGCGGCCGTGGGTTTGTAGAACGAGCCGGCGAACGGCAGGATCGTGGCCCCGATCGCCTTGATCCCGCGCGCCCGGGCCCGGGCGACCATCTGGCGGTAGGCGCCGATCATGTCGGCGGTCAGCCGCGCGTGCGCCTCGGGCGGGATCGGGCCCTCCTGGGTGGACGTGCCCAGGTCGTTCACGCCCTCCAGGATGATCACATAGCGCACGCCCGTCTGGCCGAGCACGTCGCGCTCGAAGCGGGCCAGGGCGTTGGGGCCCAGGCCGTCGTTCAGCAGGCGGTTGCCGCCGATGCCGTGGTTGAGGACGCTGAGATAGCGGAGCGCCGGGTCGGCCTGCAGCCGCTCGGCCAGCACGTCGGGCCAGCGCTCGTTGCGGTCGGGGCCGACTCCGAATCCATCGGTGATGGAGTCGCCGAAGGTGACGATGGCGGCGCTCCTGCGCGCGGCCGGCACGTCGACGCCGGAGACCTGGTGCCAGCGCACCACCTTCTCGGCGCCGGGCAGGTCGGCGTCGGCCACATGCTGACCGCGGACGTAGAAGGTGGTGGTCCGCGAGCCGGGATGACCGGTCTGGACCGCCGGCGCCCGGGGCAGGTGGAAGCTGATGGCCACGCTCTCCAGCGGGCGGACCGGGAAGGCGACCGGATCGGAGACGTACTCAGCGCCAGCCGGGATGGTGACGTCAGGCTGCCCGCCGAAGGTCACCGCCTGCCCGCCGGGCGCGATGGCGGCCGAGCCGGGCGTGGCAGCCCTGGCCACATGCACCGCCGAGAACCGAAGCGGCACGGTCCCGAAGGCGTTGGAGAGCCGGACGCGCACCTGCGGACCGCCGGCCGTCACCCGCACGATCTGGCGCACGGTGGCGTCGGTCAGCGCTTCGGCGGGCAGGGCGTTTCGCGGCTCCGGAACCTGTTGGGACGCCGCCCATGCGCCGACCCATAGGGGCTCGCGGGCCATCGACGGCGCGCCGAGCGCCAAGGCCAGCAGGGCGCTGAACGCCAGCCGGCGAGCTGTTGATAAGAGCCGCATGCTCCACGTCTCCCTGACCTTGGTCGCGGCTCTGGGACGGCCGCTTTCGACGCCCGACCTTGACAGGTTGGGCTCCGGATTGATAGCGCTACCAAAAATAGGGAGGTCTGACCATGGGCGGAGCCGCGACGCGGCCGACGGCCTTTCTGCCCGACGATTGGCAGACTGCGATTCTGGTGGGCCGGATCGAAACCGCCGCGGGTCCGACGCCGGTGGTGTGCCGCGAGGGCCGGCTCGCGGACGTGTCGCATGTGGCCGCCACGGTCTCCGACCTGCTCAATCTGGACGTGGCGGGCGTGTCCGGCCGCGACCTGGGTCCCATCGACGAATTCGACTTCGCCGCTCAGCCGTTGCTGGCGCCCATCGACCTGCAGTGCGTGAAGGCGGCGGGGGTCACCTTCGCGGTGTCGGCCGTGGAGCGGGTGATCGAGGAACGGGCGCGGGGAGACGCCGCCAGGGCCGAAGCGATCCGCGCCGACCTGCGTGACCGCGTCGGCGCCGACATCCGCTCGGTCAGCCCCGGCTCGGACGAGGCCGCCAAGCTGAAGGCCGCGCTGATCGCCGACGGGCTCTGGTCGCAGTACCTGGAGGTCGCCATCGGCCCTGACGCCGAGATCTTCACCAAGGCCCCGGTGCTTTCCGCGGTGGGCCATGGCGCCCAGGTGGGCATCCGCTCGGACTCCGCGTGGAACAACCCCGAGCCGGAGGTGGTGCTGGTCTGTGATCGCGCGGGCCGGGCGGTCGGCGCGACCTTGGGCAACGACGTGAACCTGCGCGACTTCGAGGGTCGTTCGGCGCTGCTGCTGGGCAAGGCCAAGGACAACAACGCCTCCTGCGCGCTGGGGCCGTTCATCCGGTTGTTCGACGTCGGGTTCACCATCGACGACGTGCGGGGCGCCCGGATCGATCTCGTGATCCAGGGGCAGGACAATTATCGGCTCGAGGGTCACAGCTCGATGGACCAGATCAGCCGCGACCCGCTGGAGCTGGTCCGCCAGGCGCTGAGCGAGCACCAGTACCCGGACGGCTTCGCCCTCTTCCTCGGCACGCTGTTCGCCCCCACCCAGGACCGCGACGTGGCGGGGCAGGGATTTACCCACAAGGTCGGCGACGTGGTGCGGGTGTCCAGCCCGCGGCTGGGCGTGCTGGAGAACGAGGTGACGACCTCGAAGGCCGCCGCGCCCTGGACCTTCGGGGTGGGCGACCTGATGCGAAATCTTGCCGGACGCGGCCTCCTTATCCCCCAGGCGGCGCAATGACCGAGACCCTACCCCAGTACATCGGCGGCGAACGCGTGCGCGCGGCGGCGGCCGAGGACAGTACGAACCCCTCCAACACCACCGACGTGGTGGCCCACGTGCCGCGGGGCGGCGAGGCCGAGGTGAACGCCGCGGTGGACGCCGCCCAGGCCGCGTTCCCGGCCTGGTCCGACGCCTCGCCCGAGGTGCGGTCCGACCTGCTGGACAAGGTGGGCGACACCATCATGGCCCGGCGGGAGGAGCTGGGCCGGCTGCTGTCGCGGGAAGAGGGCAAGACCCTGCCGGAGGGTATCGGCGAGACGGTCCGCGCGGGCCGCATCTTCAAGTACTTTGCAGGCGAAGCGCTGCGCCGCCACGGCCAGAACCTGGACTCGGTGCGGCCCGGCGTGGAGATCCAGACCCACCGCCAGGCGGTGGGCGTCTACGGCCTGATCACCCCCTGGAACTTCCCGATCGCGATCCCGGCGTGGAAGAGCGCGCCGGCGCTGGCGTTCGGCAACACGGTGGTGCTGAAGCCCGCCGGCCCGACGCCGGCCACGGCCGCGGCGGTGGCCGAGATCATCTGGGAATGCGGCGCGCCGAAAGGCGTCTTCAACATGATCTTCGGCCCCGGCGCGATGGGGGCGAAGCTGGTGGATCATCCCGGCGTGGACGGCGTCTCGTTCACCGGCTCGCAGACCGTGGGCTCCGGCGTCGCCGAGGCGGCCGTGAAGCGGCAGGCCCGGGTGCAGCTGGAGATGGGCGGCAAGAACCCGCTGGTGATCCTGGACGACGCCGACCTGGACCGGGCGGTGATGGTCGCCCTGGACGGCTCGTTCTTCGCCACCGGCCAGCGCTGCACGGCGTCCAGCCGGATCATCGTCACGGACGGCATCCATGATCGCTTCGTTGCCGCCCTGGCCGAGAAGGTCGCGGGCTTAAGGGTCGGCGACGCGCTGAACCCTCAGACCCAGATGGGCCCGGCGGTCAGCGAGGCGCAGATGGAGACCAGCTATCGCTACATCGACATCGCCAAGTCGGAAGGCGGGCGCATCGTCACCGGCGGCGGGCGGCTGAAGCTGGACACCCCCGGCTGGTACGTCCAGCCGACCCTGATCGCCGACACCGACAAGGCCATGCGCATCAACAACGAAGAGGTGTTCGGCCCCGTCGCCTCGACCGTCCGGGTGAAGGACTACGAGGAGGCGCTTAGCGTCGCCAACGCCGGCGACTTCGGCCTCTCGGCCGGGATCGTCACCACCTCGCTGAAATACGCCCGCGACTTCCAGCGCCGCGTGAAGGCCGGGATGGTGATGGTCAACCTGCCGACGGCCGGAGTCGACTACCACGTGCCGTTCGGCGGCTCGCGGAAGTCCAGCTACGGGGCGCGCGAACAGGGCTTCGCGGCCGTCGAATTCTACACCCAGACCAAGACGGCGTACTCATGGGCGTAACGGTGAACGTGGGCGCGACGCCGAAGGGCGCGATCTATCCCAGCCTGGAGGGTAAGCGGGTCGTGGTGACCGGCGGCGGTTCGGGCATCGGCGCGGGGCTGGTCGAGGCCTTCGTCGGCCAGGGCGCCGAGGTGCATTTCCTCGACGTGCTGGAGCCTGAGTCCCGGGCGCTGGCCGCCAGCCTGGGCGAGGCCAGGGTCGCGCCGCGCTTCCACGCCGTGGACCTGAAGGACGCCGGGGCCATCGCCGCGTTCTTCAAGTCCATCGGCACGGTGGACGTGCTGGTCAACAACGCCGGCAACGACGACCGCCACACCCTGGCCGAGGTGACGCCGGCCTATTTCGACGACCGCATCGCGGTGAACCTGCGCCACATGCTGTTCTGCGCCCAGGCGGTGGTGGAGGGCATGAAGGCGGCCGGGGGCGGGGCGATCATCAACTTCGGCTCGATCTCCTGGCACCTGGGGCTGCCCGACCTGGTGCTCTACGAGACCGCCAAGGCCGGCATCGAGGGCATGACCCGCGCCCTGGCCCGCGAGCTGGGCGGGTTCGGCATCCGGGTGACCTGCATCACCCCTGGCAACGTCCGCACGCCGCGGCAGATGAAATGGTACACGCCGGAGGGCGAGGCCGAGATCGTGGCGCAGCAGTGCCTGAAGGGGCGGATCGAACCCCGCGACGTGGCCGCCCTGGTCCTGTTCCTGGCCTCGGACGACGCGCGCTTCTGCACCGGCCACGAGTACTGGATCGACGCGGGCTGGCGATGAGCACGACGGCGCCCGAATGCGTCCTGAAGTCCGCCTGCGAGCTGGGTGAGGGGCCGGTGTGGCGCGAGGCGGACCGGTCGGTCTGGTTCGTGGACATCAAGGGCCTGCGCATCCACCGTTATGAGCCGGCGACGGGCGCGGCGTGGAGCTGGCAGGCGCCGGCCCAGCCGGGGTTCATCGCGCCGGTCGAGGGCGGCGGCTGGATCGCGGGGCTGAAGACCGGCCTGCACAGGTTCGATCCCGCCAGCGGCGGGTTCGAGCTGATGGCGACGGTGGAGGACGCCGCTCTCGGAAACCGGCTGAACGACGGCTTCGTGGACGCTCAGGGGCGGCTTTGGTTCGGCTCGATGGACGACGGTGAAAAGGCGCTCTCGGGCGCGCTCTACCGGCTGGACGCTGATGGGCTTCGCCGGATGGACGACGGCTACTGCATCACGAACGGCCCGGCGGTGAGCCCGGACGGCCGCACGCTCTACCACACCGACACGCTGAAGAAGGTGCTCTATGCCTTCGACCTGGCGTCCGACGGCGGGCTCGCCAACAAGCGGGTGTTCGCGCAGATCGAGGACGGCGCGGGCTATCCCGACGGCCCGGCGGTGGACGCCGAGGGCTGCGTCTGGACCGGCCTTTTCGCCGGCTGGGGCGCGCGGCGCTATTCGCCGAAGGGCGAACAGATCGGCTTCGTGCGCCTGCCGGTCGCCAATGTCACCAAGATCGCCTTCGGGGGCCCGGACCTGAAGACCGTCTACGCGACCACCGCCTGGAAGGGCCTCTCGCCCGCCGAGCGCGAGGCCCAGCCGCTGGCCGGCGGCCTGTTCCGGTTCTCCGTCGACACGCCCGGCCTGGCGCAGCACCATGTCCGCCATGCCTGACCGCACGCCCGCGCGCCCGTTCCGTTCGCGCGACTGGTTCGCCGACCCCGCCCGTTCCGACATGACCGCCCTCTATCTGGAGCGGTTCATGAACTATGGGATCACGCCGCAGGAGCTGCAGGATGGCCGCCCGATCATCGGGATCGCCCAGACCGGCAGCGACCTCTCGCCCTGCAACCGCATCCATGTCGAGCTGGCCCAGCGGGTCCGCGACGGCATCCGCGACGCGGGCGGGATCCCGATGGAGTTCCCGGTCCATCCGATCTTCGAGAACTGCCGCCGCCCGACCGCGGCCCTGGACCGCAACCTGGCCTACCTGGGCCTGGTCGAGACGCTCTACGGCTACCCCATCGACGCGGTGGTGCTGACGACCGGTTGCGACAAGACCACGCCCAGCGGGATCATGGCCGCCTCCACCGTCGACATCCCGGCCATCGTGCTGTCGGGCGGGCCGATGCTGGACGGCTGGCACGAGGGCGAGCTGGTGGGCTCAGGCACCGTGATCTGGCGCAGCCGCCGCAAGCTGGCCGCGGGCGAGATCGACGAGGCCGAGTTCCTGGCCCGCGCCACCGCCTCGGCGCCGTCCGCCGGCCACTGCAACACCATGGGCACGGCCTCGACCATGAATGCCGTGGCGGAGGCGCTGGGGCTGTCGCTGCCGGGCTGCGCGGCGATCCCGGCGCCCTACCGCGAGCGCGGCCAGATGGCCTACGAGACCGGACGGCGGATCGTGGAGATGGCCTACGAGGACCTGCGCCCGTCGAAGATCCTGGACCGCGCGGCGTTCCTCAACGCCATCAAGACGGTCAGCGCCGTCGGCGGCTCGTCCAACGCCCAGCCGCACATCGTGGCCATGGCCCGCCACGCCGGGGTCGAGCTTGCGCCGGACGATTGGAGCGTCCACGGCCTGGACGTGCCGCTGCTGGTCAACATGCAGCCGGCGGGGAAGTACCTGGGCGAGCGGTTCCATCGGGCCGGCGGCGTGCCGGCGGTGCTGTGGGAGCTGCTGCAGGCGGGCCAGATCGACGGCGATTGCCTGACCGTCACCGGCCGCTCGATCGCGAAGAACGTCGAGGGCCGGCAGTCCCACGACCGCGAGGTGATCCTGCCCTACGACGCACCCGTACGGGAGCGCGCCGGCTTCGTGGTGCTGAGGGGCAACCTGTTCGACTTCGCGATCATGAAGACCTCGGTGATCTCCGAGGATTTCCGGGCGCGCTACCTGAGCGAGCCGGGGCGGGAGGGGGTGTTCGAGGCCAAGGCCGTCGTGTTCGACGGCTCCGACGACTACCACCACCGCATCAACGACCCGGCGCTGGAGGTCGATGAGCGCTCGATCCTGGTGATCCGGGGTTCCGGGCCGATCGGCTGGCCGGGCTCGGCCGAGGTGGTGAACATGCAGCCGCCGGACGCGCTGATTCAGCGCGGGATCGCCAGCCTGCCGACCCTGGGCGACGGGCGCCAGTCCGGGACGTCGGACAGCCCCTCGATCCTCAACGCATCGCCCGAGAGCGCGGCGGGCGGTGGGCTGGGCTGGCTGCGGACGGGGGACACGATCCGGATCGACCTCAACGCCGGTCGCTGCGACGCTCTGGTGGGCGAGGCGGAGATCGCCCGGCGCAAGGCCGAGGGCCCGCCGCCGGTCCCGGAAAGCCACACGCCGTGGGAGGAGATCTATCGCGAGAAGACCGGCCAGCTCGTGGACGGCGCGGTGCTGGAGATGGCGGTGAAGTATCGCGGCGTGGCGGCCAAGACGCCCCGCCACAACCACTGAGCCCTAGATCACTTTTAGCCCCAGCCAGGCCACGGCCACCGGCAGCAGGAGCGTGAACCCCACCAGGACGATGGCGTACATGCCCGCCAGCACCGGGCGGCCTTCGCGAAAGTTGAACACGACGCCCGCCAGCAGCGGCCCGGAAACGGGCCCAAGCAGGAAGAACGGAGCCAGGCGTTTCCAGCGGATCACAACTCGTCCCCATTCGGCTCAACTGAACCTGGCAGATGCAACTTGCGCGCCGCCGCACGAGCGGATGGAGTGCGAAGACGCCCGGCCCTGGAGAGGCCGATGGTCTTACCATTCGACTTGACCATGATAGCGCTATCATCGAGGGTGGCGCCCAGGCCGACGCGGCATGCAGACCGCCACGCCATCGCGAGGAAACCGCGGGCCCACACGCCCGCCAGGGAAGGGTGATCTAAAGTGACCGCCACCAGCAGTCCGGCCGCCGCCGGGACGGGGGACAGCGCCCGCGTCAACATGGCCTTCATCGCCGCCATCGTCGCCGTCGCCACCATCGGCGGCTTCATGTTCGGCTACGACAGCGGGGTCATCAACGGCACGCAGGACGGGCTGGAGAAGGCGTTCAACCTCTCCAAGCTGGGCACCGGCTTCAACGTCGGCGCGATCCTGCTGGGCTGTGCGGTGGGCGCCTTCCTGGCCGGCCGGCTGGCCGACCTGATCGGGCGGCGCACGGTGATGATGATCTCCGCGGGGCTGTTCATCGTCAGCGCCCTGGGCGCCGGGGCCGCCGACAGTTCGCTGGTCTTCATGTTCGCGCGCTTCATCGGCGGCGTCGGCGTCGGCGCGGCCAGCGTGCTGTCGCCGGTCTATATCTCGGAGGTGACGCCCGCCGCGATCCGCGGCCGGCTGTCCAGCGTCCAGCAGATCATGATCATCACCGGCCTGACCGGGGCGTTCGTGGCGAACTATGTGCTGGCGGCCACAGCCGGCGGCTCCACCGCCGAGTTCTGGCTGGGCTACCCCGCCTGGCGCTGGATGTTCTGGATGCAGGTGATCCCGGCGGCGATCTTCCTGGTCACCCTGCTGATGATTCCCGAGAGCCCGCGCTACCTGGTGGCCAAGGGGAAGGAGGGCTCGGCCCTGGTGGTCCTGACCCGCCTGTTCGGCGCGGCCGAGGCCGAGCGCAAGGTGGCCGAGATCCGCGGCTCGCTGGCCGCCGACCACCACCGCCCGACCCTGCGCGACCTGATCGACAAGACCACAGGCAAGATCCGCCCGATCGTCTGGACCGGCATCGGCCTGGCGGTGTTCCAGCAGCTGGTCGGCATCAACATCGTCTTCTACTACGGAGCCGTCCTCTGGCAGTCGGTGGGCTTCAGCGAGGATGACGCGCTGAAGATCAACATCCTGTCGGGTTCGCTTTCGATCCTGGCCTGTCTCGCCACCATCATGCTGATCGACAAGATCGGCCGGAAGCCGCTGCTGCTGATCGGTTCGGCGGGCATGACCGTGACGCTCGGCGTCATGGCCTGGGCCTTCTCCACCGCCGCCATGGTCGACGGCGCCCTGCACCTGGCCGACGGCCCGGGCCTGGCCGCCCTGATCTCGGCCAATGCCTATGTGATCTTCTTCAACCTGAGCTGGGGGCCGGTGATGTGGGTCATGCTCGGCGAGATGTTCCCGAACCAGATCCGCGGCTCGGGCCTGGCGGTGGCCGGTTTCGCGCAGTGGATCGCCAACTTCGGGATCAGCGTCAGCTTCCCGGCGCTGGCCGCTTCCCTGGGCCTGGCGCCCACCTACGCCTTCTATGCGTTGAGCGCGCTCGTCTCGCTGTTCTTCGTCCGCGCCATGGTCACCGAGACCCGGGGCAAGGAGCTGGAGGCGATGACGGGCTGATCGCCCACTCCGCAGGATTCGGTTTGATCGTCATGGCCCGGCTTGTCCGGGCCACCCAGGATCTCCGCCTCCGAAGGCGCGCAGCGGCGCCTCGGCAGCCCCTGCCCGCCATCGGTGTTCATGGGTCGCCCGGACAAGCCGGGCGATGACGAGGAGAGAGAGGAGAGGAGCGATGCGCACCTGGCGCGCCCTGCGCTGGTGGATCGTCGGCCTGGTGATGCTGGGCGCGATGCTCAACTACCTGACCCGCGCGGTCATGGGGGTGGCGGCGCCCACCATGCTGACCGAGCTCCACATCACGGAGCAGCAGTACGGCTGGATCACCGCCGCTTTCCAGGCCGGGATCATCCTGCAGCCGGTGGTGGGCTACGTCCTGGACAGCGTCGGCCTGCGATATGGCTTGGCCCTGTTCGCCGGCGCCTGGTCGGTGATCTCCATGGCGCACGGCTTCGCCAGCACCTGGCCCGCGTTCGCGGTCCTACGCGGCCTCCTGGGGTTCGCGGAGGGCTCGGCCAACCCGGCGGGGATGAAGGTAGTGGCGACCTGGTTCCCGGCGCGGGAACGGGGCTTCGCGGGCGGCTTCTACAATATCGGCGCCTCGCTCGGCAGCATGCTGGCCCCGCCGCTCGTGGCGTGGGCGATCCTGGCCTACGACTGGCGCGCGGCCTTCGTGATCACGGGGGCGATCGGCTTGGTGTGGGCGGCGGCGTGGCTGTGGTTCTTCCATCCGGCGGACCGCCATCCACGCCTGTCCCCCAGCGAACGCGCGCTGATCGAAGGCGGCCAGGAGGCGGACCTGGCCGGCGACGGCGCACGGCCGTCGATGCTGAAGCTGCTGCGCCGCCGCGACTTCTGGGGCATCGCCATCCCGCGCATGCTGGCCGACCCCACGTGGGGCACGCTGGCGTTCTGGATCCCGCTCTACCTGGTCCAGACCCGCGGCTTCGACCTGAAGCAGATCGCGCTGTTCGCCTGGCTGCCGTTCCTGGCCGCGGACCTGGGCTGCCTGTTCGGACCCGCGGTGGTGCTGTTCCTGCAGCGGCGGGGCCTCAGCCTGATCAACGCCCGGCGCGGCGCCTTCACCCTGGGCGCCCTGATGATGACCGGCATGATGTTCGTGGGCCGGGTGGAGAGCCCCTATGCCGCCATCGCCCTGCTCTGCCTGGGCGGGTTCGCGCACCAGACCCTGTCGGTGACCGTCATCACCATGGCCTCGGACCTGTTCAAGCGCAGCGAGGTGGCCACCGTCGCCGGCATGGCGGGGACCTGCGGGAATCTGGGCGTGCTGCTGTTCTCGCTGGCGATCGGCGGCCTGGTCGCCACGGTGGGCTACGACCCGTTCTTCTTGGCGCTGGGGGTGCTGGACCTCGCCGGCGCCGTCGTCCTCTGGACCCTGGTCAGGGACCGCCCGGCATGATCCGCAACCCGATCCTCAGGGGCTTCAACCCCGACCCGTCCATCGTCCGCGTCGGCGACGACTACTACATCGCCACCTCGACCTTCGAGTGGTTCCCGGGCGTGCAGATCCACCATTCCCGCGACCTGGCGAACTGGCGGCTGATCGGCCGGCCGCTGACCCGCCCCAGCCAGCTGGACATGCGGGGCGATCCGGACTCCGGCGGGGTCTGGGCGCCGTGCCTGACCCATGCCGACGGCCTGTTCCACCTGATCTACACCGACGTGAAGCGCTATGGCCGGACCACGGTGGGCGGCGCCTCGGGCGCCTCGCTCCGGGACTTCCACAACTACCTGGTGACCTCGCCCAGCATCGAGGGCCCATGGTCCGACCCGGTTCACCTGAATTCCAGCGGGTTCGATCCGTCGCTGTTTCATGACGACGATGGCCGCAAGGTCTTCGTGAACATGCTCTGGGACCACCGGCCCGGCCGCAACCGCTTCGCCGGGATCGTCGCCCAGGCGTATTCGCCGGCCGAGCGACGGTTGGTGGGTGAGCGACGGGTGATCTTCGAGGGGACGGAGCTGGGCCTGACCGAGGCGCCGCACCTCTACCGCCGCGGCGGCTGGTATTACCTGCTGACCGCCGAGGGCGGCACCGGCTTCGGCCACGCCGCGACCCTGGCGCGGTCGCGCGACCTCTGGGGACCGTACGAATTGCACCCCGAGCGCCAGATCCTGACCAGCCGCGACCGGCCAGATGCACCGCTGCAGCGCGCGGGCCACGCCGACCTGGTGGAGACGCCGACCGGCGAGACCTATGCCGTCTACCTCTGCGGCCGGCCGATCCCGAACCGGGGCCGCTGCATCCTGGGCCGCGAGACGGCGATCCAGCGGATGGTCTGGGGCGAGGACGGGTGGCTGCGGACCCTGGACGGGCGCGGGACGCCGGAGCTGGAGGTCGAGGCGCCGGACCTGCCTGCGCATCCCTGGCCGCCGACGCCGGAGCGCGTGGACTTCCACGGCCCGGATCTGCCGATCGACTTCCAGTGGCTGCGCTCGCCCTATCCCGACGAGCTGTTCAGCCTGACGGCGCGGCCGGGCTGGCTGCGCCTGTTCGGCCGCGAGAGCATCGGCAGCCTGTTCCGCCAGGCGCTGGTGGCGCGCCGGCAACAGGCGTTCTGCTACAGCGCGGCCACGCAGATGGACTTCGAGCCGGCGCACTACCAGCAGGCGGCGGGGCTGGTCTGCTACTATAACGGCTCGAAGTTCCACTACCTGATGGTCACCCACGACGGCGTCCTGGGCCGCTGCGTTCAGGTGATGTCGGCCCTTCCGGACAGCCCGCAGGCAGACGCCTTCACCCCGCCGATCACCATCGGGCCGGGGCCGGTCGAGCTGCGGGTGGACGTCGATTTCGAGCGCCTGCGGTTCGCCTTCCGCCTGGCCGGCGCCGAGGCCTGGACGCGCCTGCCGCAGGTGTTCGACGCCTCGATCCTCTCCGACGAGGCCGCGGCGCCCGGCACGCCCAATTTTACCGGCGCCTTCGTGGGCGTGGCCTGCCAGGACACGGCGGGGACGGCGAGGCCCGCCGACTTCGCGTGGTTCGACTATCGCGAGCGGGACTTCGAACCCTGAGTCGACTCTCGGTCAGCTATTGGAAGCAAATAAACAAATTCTCGTCATGGCCGGGCTTGTCCCGGCCACCCAGAAACGCAGGCGACTGCGAGGGATTCGCGGCGGCGCGGCCACCGCCGGCCTCGACCAGCGGTGCTTCTGGGTGGCCGGGACAAGCCCGGCCATGACGAGCAAGGAGGAGATGATCCGCTTTAGCGCCGCCGGCGCTGGCCGCCCTGCGGGGGACGCGGGTTGGAGCGCTTGCCGGGCCGCATGCCCGCCATCGCCTGGGCGGGTGTCGGCTTGAGGTCGACGAGCAAGAGCGCGCCATCTCCGTCCACGTCCAGGAGGGCGAAGCGGCGGTTGCTGGCGGCGCGCCACTCGGCCTGGCTGACGCCGAACGAGAAATCACTGTCCGCGCCGCGGATCGGATGCGGCTCGTTGATCAGGCTGTAGGCGGCCGCGCCCTGGAGCCGGGTGTTCAGGGTGTTGCGCTTGGCCGCGGTGGGTCGGCCCGAGGCGCCGCTCATGCCCAGGCCGGAGCGGGTGGTCTCCGGGACCAGCTCCTCCTCCCAGCGGGTGACCTCGGGCATGCTCACCTGGCCGTCGCTGTCGGCGTCCAGCGCCTTGAACCAGGCGTCGGCGTCGGCGCGGAACTCGTCGCGGGCCAGGCGGCCGTCGCGGTTGGCGTCGGCCTGGGCGAACCAGGCGGCCACGGGATAGGGCTGTCCAGCCGGGGCGCGGAACGGCTGTCCGGCGGGGCTGATGAACAGCTGGGCGCGGGGACGTGGCGGGCCGTCGCCGTGGTCCTCGTCGTCGCCGAAGCCGGGTGGGGGGCCATCGCGCCCGCCGCTCGCGCAGCCGGCGGCCACCAGCGCCGCGCCCACGAGGGCGATCCAGTTCCTGTTACGCATGAGGGTTCCCGACACTCAACCCGCCCGCTCCTCGCCCCGCAAAGCGGCGAGCCGATGTCGGACGGGCCACAATCGCGGGGATTTGCGCCGCCGTCAGCCCCCGTCGCGGAAACGGCCGATCCAGGCGGCCAGGGCGGCCAGATAGCGGGCGAGGTACTTGCGCGTGTTCTCGTCGACCAGCCGACCCTCGGCGTCGAACTTCTCGTGCGCCCGGAACACCAGGATCTCGGGCTGGGGCAGGCAGTAGGAGTTGGTGAACTCGAAGGCCTGGCGAAGCTGGCTCTGGCCCCGCGCCGTGCCGGTCTGGCCGGGCGAGGCGCCGATGATCCCCACCGGCTTGCCGGAGAGGGCGGCGCTGGCGGGCGGACGCGAGGCCCAGTCGACGGCGTTCTTCATCACGCCCGGAACGCCGTGATTGTACTCAGGGCAGACGAACAGCACCCCGTCCGCGGCTCGGATCGCCGCCTTGAACGCGGCCACGCCCTCCGGATCGCCGTCGGCCTCGACGTCGCCGTTGTAGAGCGGCACCGCCAGCAGGTCGAAGGCCTCGATGGTCACGCCATCCGGCGCGAGTTCGGCGGCGGCGCGCAGAAGGGCGCGGTTCAGGGAGTCGCGGCGCAAACTGCCGGCGACGCCCAGGATGCGGATGGGTTCGGCCATGGGGGTTTCCTAGCACGCAGAAATGCGCCGCCGTCCGGGGGAACGGCGGCGCCAGGCTCTTCTATTCAGACAAGGATCAGGCGGGTTCGAAGGCCGCCTCAGACTGGCTGGTGGTCTCAAGGTCGCCCTTCAGCCAGGCCAGAAGGTCCTTGTTGATGATCTCGGCGTGGGTGCTGGCCATGCCGTGCGGCAGGCCGGGATAGATCTTCAGCGTGCCCTTCTGGAGCAGCTTGATCCCCTTCAGCGCGGCGTCCTGGTAGGGGACGATCTGGTCGTCGTCGCCGTGCATCAGGAACACTGGCACGTCGATCTTCTTCAGGTCCTCGGTGAAGTCGGTCTCCGAGAAGGCCTTGATGCAGTCGTAGTGGGCCTTCACGCCGCCCATCATGCCCTGCAGCCACCACTTGCGGATCAGGCCCTCGCTGACCTTCGCGCCGGGGCGGTTGAAGCCGTAGAAGGGGCCGGTGGGGACGTCGATGTAGAGCTGGGCGCGGTCGGCCAGCACCGCGTCGCGGAAGCCGTCGAACACCTCGATGGGCAGGCCTTCGGGGTTGCTGTCCTTCTTGACCATCACCGGCGGCACCGCGCCGATCAGCACGCCCGCCGCCGCGCGGTCCGTCCCGTGGCGGCCGAGGTAGCGGGCGACCTCGCCGCCGCCGGTGGAGTGGCCCACGTGGATGGCGTCCCTAAGGTCCAGGGCCAGGACCAGGGCGCGCAGGTCGTCGGCGTAGGTGTCCATCTCGTTGCCGTCCCAGGTCTGGCTGGAACGGCCGTGGCCCCGGCGGTCGTGGGCGATGACCCGGTAGCCGTTGCTGGCGAAGAACATCATCTGGGCGTCCCAGTCGTCCGCGCTGAGCGGCCAACCGTGGCTGAACACGATGGGCTGGCCCGAACCCCAGTCCTTGTAGAAGATCTCGACGCCATCCTTGGTGGTGATCGTGGGCATTTGGGGGGCTCCTCTTCAAGTTCGAAGCCACCATGCGCCCGGCCCGTGACGGTCTCAATTCAACCTTGGCGCGCGGGCGCAGATTCCGGCCGTCAGACCCCTCCTGCGGGCAGAATGAGGGCGAAACAGGCGCTTCCTGAAGACCCCAGGTCGGTGACCTCAGTACGCGCCGAAACGGACGTCCGCGCTGTTCGCCGGCAACTCGATGGTCATGCCGTCCTTGGCCAGGCGCCAGTCCAGCTTGCCGCCGTCGTCCATGCCCTTGGTGAAGGCCTCGGGCGTGAAGAACGGCAGGCCGGCCTGGGTGAGATGGCTCAGCACCAGCGCCTTCACCCCGGCGGCGCGGGCCAGGTCGGCGGCCTCCACCGGCTCGGTGTGATAGGTCACAGTGTCGGCCATCAGCGAGCTCATCCGCGCATTGCCCAGGGTGGCCAAGCCTTTGGACATCTGCATGGTCATGGCGTTGTTCTGCGCCTCGTGGACCAGGACGTCGGCGCCCTTGGCCGCCACCGCCAGCGGCGCCCACTTGATGGTGTCGCCACTGACCACGACGGAGCGCCCCTTGTAGTCGAAACGGTAGGCGAAGGCCGGGTCGATCGGGTCGTGATGCACACGGATCGCGGTCACCGTCAGGTCGCCGTCCTTCCAGGCCACGGTCGTGCCGTCCGGCTTGGGGATGGTGACGATCTTGGGCTGGAGCAGGCCGGCGCCGATGTCGAACTTGAAGGGCCCACGCTCATGGTGCGCCTTGCGGAAGCCGTGGTCGTTCTCGTAGGCGAGGTTCAGGCCGTTCGCGAGCTTGTCGACGCCCACGGGCCCGACCACCGATAGCGGCTGCGGTCGGCCCGCGACCCAGCTCTGCAGGTTGAACTCGCCCAGGTCGCCGATGTGGTCCGAGTGCAGGTGGGTGATGAACACCGCCTTGGCCGTGCCCACCGGCAGGCGCCAGGTCATGAAGTTCTCGGTGGCCTCCGGGCCGATATCCACCAGGTAGAGCGCGCCGCCGGCCTGGACCGCTGTGCAGGGCTTGGCGCGCCCCGTGACCGGCAGCGGACCCGATGTGCCGCAGAAGATCACCTTCAGCCCATCGAAGGCGGGCGCGGGCGCCTGGGCCTGGGCGGCGGTTGCGGACAAGGCGAGCGCGAATGCGGTCAGGAACGTGCGGATCAAGGCGTTTCTCCCCAGAAACGGAATTCGAATTCGCATTTCTATGCTAGAGATCGCGAAACACCAAATGGGAGGGCGGCGATGACGCTCAGCTACGACCTCTACTGGTCTTTCCGGTCGCCCTATTCGTACATGATCGTGCCCCGGCTGATGGCGCTGGAGGCCGAGTACGACGTGACCTGCAACGTGCGGCCGGTCTATCCGCTGGCGGTGCGCACGCCAGAGTTCTTCGAGACCCGCGACCCGCTCTGGGCGCCGTACCTGATGCGCGACGTCTTCCGGGAAGCGGCGTTCCTGGGCCTGCCGTTCCGCTGGCCGCGGCCCGATCCGGTGCAGCAGGCGCCCGGCGTCGGCTACCGAATGGAGCAGCCCTACATCCACCGGCTGACCCACCTGGGCGTCGCGGCGGCGGAGCGGGGCCGGGGCCTGGCGTTCCTGAGGGAGGCCAGCCACGCGATCTGGAGCGGCGAGATCGACAACTGGCACGAGGGCGACCACCTGGCGCGCGCCGCCGAGCGCGCTGGCCTGGACTACGCCGAGCTGAGCGCCGCCGTGGACGGTGATCCGGGCCGCTTCGCGAAGATGGTCGAGGCCAACCAGGTCGACCAGCGCGCCGCCGGGCACTGGGGCGTGCCGATGATGGTGTTCGGCGGCGAGCCGTTCTTCGGCCAGGACCGCGTCGACCAGCTCAAGTGGCGGATGGCGCAGGCCGGGCTGGCCCGGCGAACATAGCCGGGGGCTATCAGGCGGCGGCGCTGAGGGCCTTGTCGGTGACAGCGGCCTTCGACAGCTCCGCCATCGCCTTGATCAGCGGCGAGCGCCACCGCTCGGCGGTGGTCAGCATCCAGCAGGCGTAGGGCACGTCCAGGGTCGAGGACACCACCGCCAGCCGCCCGTCCCGCAGATGCTCCTCGAACAGGAAGGACGCGCCCATGGCGATGGCGTCGGTGTGCAGCGCCCGCTGGATGATCAGCGAATAGTCGTCGCTGATGAAGGCCTTCAGGTTCTCGGATTCCTCGCGGGACATCTCGCCGGCCCACTGCTCCACGCCGGGCAGGACGTTGGGCAGGGCGATGGGATGGACCAGCAGCTCGCGCGGGCCGGCGTCCGTCAGCTCCAGCGCGGGGTGGCCCGGCCGCGCCACCAGGACGATCGCGTCCTCGAACATCTTCTTGCGGATCAGCTCGCCATAGCGCGCGGCGTGCTCGGAATAGCCGAAGGCGATGTCGACGCGGCCGTCGTGCAGCGCCTTCATCACGCCGGGGCCGGTCTCCTGGATCGTCTCGACGTGGAGCTTGGGGAAGCGGATGGCGATGCGGCGCAGCAGCTCGGGCAGGGGCTTCAGCCGCGAGGCGGGGCCGACGGCGATCCGGATGCGGCCCTCCTCGCCGCGCGCCAGCTGCTCCAGGTCGCGGGAGAGGGCGGCGACCCCCTGCAGCAGGGTCTCGGCCCGTTGGGCCACGAAGGCGCCGTAGGCTGTGGGCCGCGCGGCGCCGCTGGTGCGCTCGAACAGCTTGAGGGACAGCTGGGTCTCGAGCCTCGCGATGCTTTTCGAGAGGGTCGGCTGCGAGATCTGCAGTTTGCGCGCCGCGCCGCTGAACCCGCCCGCGCGGCAGATTTCCAGGATCTGTTCGAGATGCCGAAGCTCCATGCCCGCGGGCTATAGCACCACGTCTTTCAATTGGGCAGATCGGAACGCACGATCCGGCTAGCGTCCGGGCCTCAAGGAGTCCGGCATGACGCGTACGCCCCTGATCTTCGCAGCCGCCCTGTCGCTCGGCGCGGCGGCCAGCGGACCTGCGATGGCCGCGGACAAGACGCCGCGGCCGAACATCATCGTCATCCTCGCCGACGACCTGGGCTATGGCGACACCTCGGCCTATGGCTCGAAGCTCATCAAGACGCCGAACATCGACGCCCTGGCGGCGGACGGCGTTCGTTTCACCCAGGGCTATGTGACCCATCCGGTCTGCGCGCCGTCGCGGGCGGCGATCCTGACCGGCCGCTACCAGCAGAGGTTCGGATGGGAGTTCAATCCGGTGGGCCGCGACCGTGAGGGCGGGGTCTCGCTGGCCGAGCCGTTCGTGGGCGACATCCTGAAGACCGCCGGCTACCGCACCGGAATGATCGGCAAGTGGCACCTTGGCGAGGCCGAGGGGTACCAGCCCACCGATCGCGGTTTCGACGAGTTCTTCGGCACGACGGCCGGCGCGACCGCCTTCTACACGCGCGGCGCGCCGGGCGACGACACCTACACCCCGCCTGGGGCCGAAGGCTCGTTCCGCGCCACCGCCAACGATCCCCTGCCGCCCGCCGCCACGACCGACGAGCGCATGACCTACGTCCGCAGCCGCGCCGCGATCCGCCGCGGCAAGGCGGTCGTGGACGTGACGGACTATCTGACCGACGCCTTCACCGACGAGGCCGTCCGCTTCATCGGCGCCAACAAGGACAGGCCGTTCTTCCTCTACGTGGCCCACACCACGCCGCACACGCCGCTGCAGGCCACCAAGAGATACCTGGACCGCTACAAGGATGTGCCCGACCGGGGCACGCGGATCTACGCCGCCATGGTGTCGTCGCTGGACGACAGCGTGGGCGCGATCCGCGCCAAGCTGAAGGCCGAGGGGCTGGAGAAGAACACCCTCATCGTCTTCCTTTCCGACAACGGCTGCGCGGCCTACATCCAGGGCGCCTGCTCCAACGCGCCGCTCAACGGCCACAAGGGCACGCACCTGGAGGGCGGGGTGCGGGTGCCGTTCATCGTCGCCTGGCCGGGCAGGATCCCGGGCGGGCAGGTGGACGACCGCATGGTCTCCAGCCTCGACATCGTCCCCACCGCCGCGGCCCTGGCCGGCGCCCGGCTGCCGAAGCCCAGCGACGGCGTGGACCTGACGCCGTTCGTGACCGGGGCGGACAAGGGCGCGCCGAACCCGACTCTCTATTGGCGCGCCGGCGCGAACTTCGCGATCCGCGACGGCAGGTGGAAGATGTGGGAGGCCAACATCGCCGACCCCTCCGAGGTGGCGAGCAACGCCGCGGCGATCACGCCCGACGGGACCCACGCCGTCGTCTCGCCCCATGGCCAGCACGTGATGCTCTTCGACCTGAAGGGGGATCCCGGCGAGACGGCCAATGTGGCGAAGGCGAACCCTGACGTGGTGGCGACGCTGCGGGCCAAGCTGAAGGCGTGGGACCAGGGCAACGTCCCACCCCAATGGACCAGCATGCGCCAGTCGGTGAAGAAGCAGGACGGCGTCCTTCTGAAGATCTACGACTGACCCATGCCGAAACCTCTGGCCGCCAACGAAGACGCCGAGCCCTCGGACGGCGCCCGGAACGCCCGCGAAGCCGAGCGTCGCGAGGCCTTCATGCGCGTGGCCGCCGCGGTCTTCCGCCGACAAGGTCTGGCCGGCGCCACCATGGAGCAGGTCGCCGCCGCGGCCGGGGTGACCAAGGTGGTGCTGTACCGTCGGTTTCCTTCCAAGGACGCCCTGATCCAGGGGATCTTCGCCGAGACCTTGCGCCGGTTGAAGGCCGAGGACGCCAAACCCTGGCGGGGCTACGGCGGCGGCATGCGCAAGTCGCTGGGCGCGGCCCGCTCGTTCGAGGATGGCTTCATCCTGCTGGTTCGGCACGGCGACCAGAACCCGGCCTACCAGGCCGCCCACGCGGCCCTGCGTCGGCGCACAGGCCAACGGCTGCGCGCCCTGCTCTGGTATCCCGATCGCCCGCCCCCGGCCCCCGAACGGCCGGCGCTGCTGGAGCTGTCGCTGGAGCCGATGATCTCGTTCTGCAACGACGCGCTCGCCTATTGGGTCGAGCGGGGGGACCCGGCCAGGGACGACCTCTTCATCCGCTGGTGCGGGCAGATGATGCGCGCCTGGCGCCACAACGCGGCCGAGCTGCTCAACCTGGATTCGCCCGAGCAGGAATGGCCGTTCGAAGACGAAGGACTGCTGCCTTGAACAACGACGACGACGGGAGAATCGCGATGGTCAACCGCAGGGATGCGATCCTGGGCGCCGGGGTGGCCGGCGCCGCCATGGCCGCCGCCGCGCCGGCGCTGGGCCAGTCGGTGGCCGCGCCGCCGGTGGCGCCGGAACACGCGAAGTTCGCCGCCGAGATCGCCGCCGCGCAAGACCGCCTCGACGCCTTCATGAAGGCGTTCAACGACCGCGACCTCGCCGCCTTCGAAGCCACCTTCAACTTCCCGCACGTGCGGTTCGCCTCGAACAAGGTGACGATCATCAACCCCGGCTTCCACAAGCCCGAGATGTTCACCTCCGGGGCCCTGGCCGACTGGGACCATTCCGCCTGGCAGCGCCGCAACGTGATCCACGCCGGGGCGGACAAGGTGCACATCGACACCCGCTTCAGCCGCTTCCGCAAGGACGGCAGCGTGATCGGCGGCTTCGACAGCATCTACATCGTCACCCGCCAGGACGGCCGCTGGGGCATCCAGGGCCGCTCCAGCTTCGCGCCGTAGAAGCAGGTACGGGGTCCCCTTCTCCTCACCCGTAGGGGGAGGGGGACCGGCCGAAGGACGGTGGAGGGGGAGCTGGCCAGGCTCGGCGCGCCCGGCAAGCCCCCTCCACATGCTGCGCATGGTCCCCCTCCCCCTACGGAGGAGGAATGGGATGCTGGCGTCCACGGCGCTATGGCGCCGTCAGCAGCGTGCTCGCCGCCCAGGTGTCGCGGGTCAGTTTCTGGCGGCGCATGAAGGCGGCCATGGCGTCGGTGGAGGGATCGCGCGAGGTCTCCCACACGCCATGGTCCTTGTAGCGGGTGATCAGCAGCAGGCGCGTCACACCCGCCGCCTTGTCCGCCGTCGTCCGATCGGCGGCGAACAGGCCGAAGATGTTGGTGTCGAAGCGGGCCTCGAAGTCGCGCCAGCCCTCGACAGACAGCGCCACCACCTCGGCCTGGCTCTCGGCGCCGATCACGAACCAGCGGTGGACGTAGATGCCGCCGGGGCGCGGCCGGTCCGTGGCGGCGGGCCGGGCGGTGGCCGCCAGCCGGTGGCGCTCCACCTTGCCGACGCCGGGAAGCGTCTGCAGGGCGCCCATCTGGGCCTCGCGGCCGGACGCCTCGGCGTCCCAGCCCACCAGGAGCGCCGCCTGGCGCGCATGCCAGCCGAGCTGCGGCGTGAACAGGCCTAGCACCTCGCCGCCGGCCGCGGCGATCCCGCCGGCGCGGGCGCGAACCTGGTCGGCATAGGCCTTGGATGGTGGTGTCCCGAGGCGCGCTTCCAGGTCGAGGAAGAGGTAGTCGTACATCCGCGTCGCTCCGGCGGCCTGGGCCGCATTGGGGGCGATGGCCGGGGCCAGGAGGGTTGCGCCGGCGCCGGCCAGCCAGCGCCTACGGTCGACTGTCATCGGCTCACTCTCGGGCGCGCCGCGGGCGCGTCAAGCGGACAGGGCGCTATGGCTCCAAGCCTTGCGGGCATTGGAAATGCGCGGCCCCAGTCGCTAGCTTCACCTTCGCTGTCACCGCGCAGTAACAGCTTAAAGCACGACGCGGGACCGAGGGGGATTGAGATGACCAGACAACGGGTCCTGAAGAGCGCGTCCATCGCCGCGATCTGCTGCGCCATCGCCGCGCCGGCCTATGCCCAGTCCGCCGGCGGGAGCGGCGTTGAGCTGGACGAGATCCTGGTCACCGCCCGCAAGCGCGAGGAGAGCCTGCGCGAGATCCCGGCCGCGGGGACTGCCCTCGGCGCGGAGCAGATCCAGGCCATGGGCGGCATCGCCAACACCCAGGCGCTGCTCTCCAACGTGCCGGCGGTGAACTTCGCCAATACGTCCAATCCCGTGACCTCGGAGGTCTCGATCCGCGGCTCCGGGACCAGCCGGGCGTCGGCGGCGGACGCGGCGGTGGGCCTCTACCGCAACGGCGTCTACATCGGCGGCGGCTATGTGGGCGGGCGCACCTTCTCCAAGCCGGACTTCTTCGACGTCAGCCGGATCGAGGTGCTGCGCGGCGTGCAGGGCGCGCTGAACGGGCGCAACGCCGTGGGCGGCGCGATCAACGTGGTCTCGGCCCGTCCGACCCAGAAGGCCGAGGGCTTCGCCCTGGTCGAGGCGGCCAACAACGAGCGCTTCGAGGGCCAGCTGGTGGTCAACCAGCCGATCAACGAGAACTGGGCCGTGCGCCTGGGCGCCAACCTGATGAAGCAGAGCAAGGGCTTCTACTACAACCCAGTGCGCGACGAGTACTTCGACCGCCAGGAGACCGAGATCTATCGCGGCCAGGTGCGCTATGAGAACGGGCCGTTCAGCGCCAACCTGCTGCTCGAGCACGGCCGCGACCAGCTGCCGGGCCTGATGTACCAGCTGCTGATCCCGGCGGGCACGAACGCGATCTATCCCCGGGGCATCTTCCAGGACAAATACGACGTCTCCTGGAACCACCCGTCGTCGGCCAAGCAGCAGGTGAACTACGCCGAGCTGACCCTGGAGTACGACCTGGGGATCGGCACGCTGACCTCGACCACGGCGCTGCGCGAGCGCCGCTCGCAGAACGCCTATGATCGCGACGCGACCTCGCCGCAGTTCCTGGCCCAGGCGGCCGCGGCGGGCCTGGTCGCGCCGGGCCAGGTGCAAGGCTCGCCGGACCTCGGCGGCTCGCAGAACGACTATGCCCGGGTGCTCTTCCAGGACGTCCACCTGGTGGGCGAGGACGTCGGCGGGTTCAGCTGGCTGGCCGGGTTCGAATATTACGACCTGAACGACAAGTACCAGAACACCCTGGCCGGGCCGCCGACAGCGGCGAACGGCAGGTCGATCGGCACGGTGGGGGTCAGCCGGTTGGATTTCGTCTCCTGGGCCGCCTACGGCTCGGTGGGCTACGATTTCACCCAGGCCTTCAACGTCACGGCCGAGGGCCGCTACACGAGCGACGACAAGGACCTGATTTCCCGCCGCCTGGACTTCGGCACCGGCCTGTCGTCGGGTGTCGGGTTCAACATCGACACTGGCCGCGAGACCACCGACTTCTCGTACAACGTCACCGCGGCGTACAAGGTCTCGGGCTGGCTGGCCTACGCCAAGGTCGGCACCGCCTACCGCGCCGGCGGCTTCAACCTGGCGCTGGGCGATCCGCGCCAGCCGACGCCGATCCCGGCCACCTTCGACGACGAGAAGGCGATGTCCTACGAGGTGGGCCTGAAGGGCAATGTCGCGCCTCGGGCCTTCCTCAGCCTCTCGGCCTACCAGACCAATGTCGACGACCTTCTGGTGCAGACCGACAACGGCTGCCGCGTCGGCTTCGCCCAGTGTCCGGTGCAGGCCACGCCGTTCGTCTACAACGCCGGCAAGGCCGAGATCTGGGGCCTGGAGGCCGAGCTGACCTATGCGACCGAACTGTTCGGCGGCGCGGCGCGGGCCACCGTCGGCGGGTCGCGCCAGGGCGGGCACATCAAGACCGGCCCGGACGCCGGCAAGAAGGGGCCGCAACGGCCCGACTGGACCGCCACCTTCAACCTCAACTACCGCCGCGACCTGTTCGACGGCTACGTCGGCTTCGTGAACGTGAAGGGCAACGGCCGCTGGGGCGGGGTGCAGGAAATCGCCCAGACGCCGGAGCTGGAGGACTACCAGATCTTCGACGTGCGCGTCGGCGTGCAGAGGGGACCGTGGGAGGTGTCGGCCTATGCGAACAACGCCGGGGACGAGGCCTACATCGTGTTCAATGCGCCCACCACCCGGCGCTGGAACCTGCCGCGCACCTACGGCGCCCAGCTCCGCTACGCGTGGTAGGCCGATGACGCGGCCTGCCTTCCTGCTCGTCGCCGCGCTCGCCCTCGGGCCGGCGATGGGCTCCGCGGTCGCCGTGGCGCAGCAACCCGCCGCGGCGACCGCGGCCTCCAGCGTGGAGGTGGTGCGGGGCGAGTGGACCGACGCGGCGCGCGGCGGCCGGGTCGTACCCTACAAGGCCTATCTGCCCAAGGGCGCGGGGCCGTTCCCCGTGGTCGTGCACAGCCACGGCCTGGGCGGCAACCGCGAGGCCTCGACTTACATCCTGCAGGCGGTGGCCGAGGCGGGCTTCCTGGTGGTCTGCCTGCAGCACGCGGGCTCGGACAGCGGCCTGCTGATGGGCCGAGGGCGTCCGGGCGACACAGCCGGCGTGGTGGCCGCGGGCCGGGCGGGCATGAACCCGGCCGTCGCCCAGGCCCGCTATGGCGACCTGCCGTTCGCCCTGGACCAGATCGCCAGGGATGCGGCGCTCGGACCCAAGGCCGACCTGAGCCGGGTGGGCATGTCCGGCCATTCGTATGGCGCACTCTCGACACTGGTGGCCGTGGGGCAGCGGGTGCTGGGGGCCACGCCGCAGACCAGGTTCGCCGAGCCGCGGATCAAGGCGGCCATCGCCTATAGCCCCAACAAGCCGCGCGGCGACGACCTCTCCGCCGCCTTCGCCGCCGTGAAGACCCCGATGCTGCACTTCACCGGCACGGCGGACGCGACGCCGTTCGACCTGGAGAAGACCCCGTTCGAGCGCACGGCGCCGTTCCAGGCGATCAAGGGGCCGGACCAGTACCTGATCGTCCTGACCGACGCCGACCATGCCTTGTTCGGCGGCCGGCGGGTGACGACGGGCCAGCTCAAGCCCATCGATCCGCCGCAGATGGAGATCGTGAAGGCCGAGACGATCCGGTTCTGGCGCGCCTATCTCAAGGACGACAAGGCCGCGGCCGCCGAACTCTGCGCCCTGCCGAAGCGGATCGCGGGCGCGGGCGACGGCTACCGGAAGGCTGCGCGCTGTGGTCCACCGACGCCTATCGCGCCGGTGGACGGCGTCCGCTAGCGTCCGCCCATGGATCCCAACGCACCGCTCTCCGCTTCCCGCCGCGCGATCCTGGGCGTCGGCGCGAGCTTGCTGGCCGCCGCACCCGCCGTCGGCGCTCCCGCCAAGCCCGGCGGATCGGAGGCCCGGGCCATGCGCGTCCTCGAGCGCTACGCCGGTTTCGGCGACAAGGCCGCCGGTGGGCCGGGCGACAACGCCTGCGGGGAATGGCTGGAGGGCGAGCTGAAGGCCCTGGGCTACGCCTGCGAACGCCAGCCGTTCGACGTGCCGACCTATGAGGGCGAGGCGCCGACCCTGAGCCTCGACGGCGCGACGGCGACGCTGGTCCCGCAGGCCATCGTCATACCGACACCCGGCCTGACCGGACGACTGTTCGTCCCGAACCGGGGGCAGGGCGAGATCGCGCTGCTGGTGCTGCCCCATGCCCGCTGGTCCACGGCCAAGGGCGAGGTCGAGCGACGGGTGAAGGCCGCGGCGGTGGCGGGCGCCAAGGCCGCGATCCTGGTCACCACTGGCCCCACAGGCGAAGCTCTGGCGCTCAACACGCCCGCCGACAAGCCGCTGTTCGACATCCCCGTGGCCGTGCTGGCGCCGCGCGAGGCCGATCCCTTCGTCGAGGCCGCCGCCAGGAGCGCCAGCGCCACCCTGCGGATGCCCGGCCGCTCTTTCCGCCGCCCGGCCTGGAACGTCACCGCGACTCTGAAGCGCGGAGGCGCCAAGACCCTGGTGATCTCCACCCCGCGCTCCGGCTGGTTCGGTTGCGTCGGCGAGCGCGGTTCCGGTCTGGCCGCCTGGCTGCTGCTGGCGGAGTGGGCGGCCAAGGCCCGGCTGCCCGTCGACCTGGCGCTCGTGGCCACCAGCGGCCATGAGTACGAGTACGCGGGCGGCGAGCAGTTCATCCAACATTTGGCGCCGAAGCCGGCCGACACGGCTCTGTGGGTGCACGTGGGCGCCAACGTCGCCGCGCGGGACTGGCACGAACGCGGCCTCCAGCTCGCGCCGTTGCCCAGCGCCGATCCGCAGCGCTTCCTCCTGGCCAGCCCGCCACTGGTGGCGGCCTGCAAGGCGGCCTTCGCGGGCCAGCCGGGCTTGGAGCAGACCTATCCCGCCGACCCGAAGGCCGCGGCGGGCGAACTCGCCAGCATCCTGCGCGCCGGCTACGACCCGGTGATGGGGATCTTCGGCAACCATCGCTTCCACCATGCGCGGGGCGACGACCTGCGCTGCGTCTCGCCGGCCCTGATCCCGCCCGTGGCCGAGGCCTTCGCCCAGGTGATCGCAGGCGCGCTGACGAAGCGGGCCTAAACCGCCTAGACTGGGCGGATGACTCAGACGCCGGATCCGCACCCCGCCACGCCCCAGATCGCCTCACCGACCTATCGGCTGGCGTCCACCGACCAGGACTTCATCATGGGCCCCTCCATGCGAGGGGTCCGCTTCCTGCTGGAGTTCGCCAAGGCCGACGAGGCCCTGCGCACCTGGGGCGTGCGGTCCACCATCGTGGTCTTCGGCAGCGCCCGGATCGGCGAGAACGGCTCGGCCGAGCACCAGCGCTGGTACAGCGGGGCCCGCGAGTTCGGCGCCATCGCCTCGAAGCGGGGCGGCGCGCACCTGTCCGCCCGGCAGGAACGCCACAATGTCATCTGCACCGGCGGCGGTCCGGGGATCATGGAGGCGGCGAACCGGGGCGCGGCGGACGTGGGCGCGCCGTCCATCGGCCTCAACATCACCCTACCGCACGAGCAGTACCCGAACCCCTATTCCACGCCGGAGCTGACCTTCCGCTTCCACTACTTCGCCATGCGCAAGATGCACCTGGCCATGCGGGCCAATGCGCTGGTGGTGTTCCCCGGCGGGTTCGGGACCCTGGACGAGCTGTTCGAGATCCTGACCCTGCGCCAGACCGAGAAATCGCCGCCGATCCCCATCGTGCTGTTCGACCAGGCCTACTGGCGCGGGATCATCAACTTCGACGCGCTGATCGCGGCCGGCATGATCGCCAAGGCCGACCTCGACCTCTTCCGCTTCGCCGAGACGGCGGAGGAGGTGTGGAACTGCCTCATCGACGGGGGGCTCAAGCCCTACGAGGAACCGGACTGGGATACCAACCCGCACGATCCGTAGGCGCCGCGCCGAGGCCGGCGGGCCAAGGCTTGCGCGTCGCGCCGCGACGGCGCCAACTGGCGGGCTGGATCAGGGGAACCCATGGACATCGGCGTCTTCATTCCGATCGGCAACAACGGCTGGCTCATCTCCGAGACCTCGCCGCAGTACATGCCGACCTTCGAGCTCAACAAGACGATCGTCCAGAAGGCCGAGGGCTACGGCTTCGACTTCGCGCTCTCGATGATCAAGCTGCGCGGCTTCGGGGGAAAGACCGAGTTCTGGGAGCACAACCTCGAGAGCTTCACCCTGATGGCGGGGCTGGCGGCGGTGACATCGAAGATCAATATCTTCGCCACGGCGGCGACGCTGACCATGCCGCCGGCCATCGTGGCGCGAATGGCCTCGACCATCGACTCCATCGCGCCCGGCCGCTTCGGCATCAACCTGGTCACCGGCTGGCAGAAGGCCGAGTACGACCAGATGGGCCTGTGGCCGGGCGAGAGCCACTATTCGGACCGCTACAACTACCTCGCCGAGTACGCGACGGTGCTGAAGGGCCTGATGGAGACCGGGGTCTCGGACTTCAAGGGCAAGTACCTGACCATGAACGACTGCCGGGTCAGCCCCAAGCCGACGCCCGGGGTGAAGATCATCTGCGCCGGCTCGTCCGACGAGGGCCTGGCGTTCACGGCGCAGTACGCGGACTACTCGTTCGCCCTGGGCAAGGGGACCAACACGCCGACCGCCTTCGCTTCGGTGAACAAGCGGTTGGAGGCGGCCAAGGAAAAGACCGGCCGCGACGTGGCGGCCTACATCCTCTTCATGATCATCGCCGACGAGACCGACGAGAAGGCTCTGGCCAAGTGGCAGCTCTATCGCGAGGGCGCCGACCAGGAGGCTCTCAAGTGGCTGACCGACCAGGCGGCGCCCAACGCCGCCGCCGGCGGCACCACGAACACCAACACCACCCAGCTCGCCGCGCCGGAGTCGGCGGTGAACCTGAACATGGGCACGCTGGTCGGGTCGTATGAAAGCGTGGCCCGGATGCTGGACGAGGTGGCCGAGGTGCCCGGCACCGCCGGCGTCCTGCTGGTGTTCGACGACTTCGTGCAGGGCGTGGAGAACTTCGGGTCGAAGATCCAGCCCAAGATGAAGAGCCGCAAGCATGTCGCGGCCTGATCCTTTCCTTTCCCACGAAGTGGGAGAGGGGGACCGCGCCCCGCAGAGGGCGTGGTGGAGAGGGCAAGCCTCATCCGCTGACTTGAGGCCGGCTGACCGATCCGCCGAACCTGGGGCTCACCCTCTCCACCCTCCGCTCTTCCCCCGGCCCGAGGCCGGGCTCGGCGTGCGGTCCCCCTCTCCCGCTGCGCGGGAAAGGAAGGCGGCAGCCCATGAATAGGCCCACCGTCCCCATCGGCGGCGCGGTCACCCTGCCGGCGCGGCCCGAGAACCTGCCGATCGATCCGAAGGCCACGGCGCTGATCGTGGTGGACATGCAGAACGCCTACGCCAGCCCGGGCGGCTATCTGGACATTGCGGGTTTCGACATCGCCGGCGCCGCGGCGGTGATCGACAAGATCGCCGTGCTGGTGGAGACGGCGCGCAAGGCCGGGGTGCAGGTGGTGTTCTTCCAGAACGGCTGGGACCCGCAGTACGTGGAGGCTGGCGGACCGGGCTCGCCCAACTGGTGGAAATCCAACGCGCTGAAGACCATGCGCGACAAGCCGGAGCTGCAAGGCACGCTGCTCGCCAAGGGGACCTGGGACTACGCCCTGGTCGACCGGCTGAAGCCGCAGAAGGGCGACATCGTCATCGAGAAGCCGCGCTATTCGGCCTTCTACAACACCGCCCTGGACTCGATGCTGCGGGCGCGGGGCATCCGGAACCTGGCCTTCTGCGGCATCGCCACCAACGTCTGCGTGGAGAGCACGCTGCGCGACGGCTATCACCGCGAGTACTTCGGCGTGCTGCTGGAGGACGCGACCCACCAGGCGGGGCCGGCCTTCCTGCAGGAGGCCACGGTCTACAACGTCGAGAAGTTCTTCGGCTGGGTGTCGAACACCGCCGATTTCTGCGGGGCGGTCGGCCAGGCCCCGCCCGAAAGCTGACCGCTCTGCTCGTCATCCCCCGGCTTGTCCGGGGGACCCATGATCACCGTGCTGGTTGAAAGTTCGTTGCGGCGCCGCCCCACCCTGAATTCGGTCCACGGAGTTCATGGGTGGCCCGGACAAGCCGGGCCATGACGATCTAGAGTGTGTGTGAAGTTCCGTTCGCTACGAGGTGTACGAAAATGCCCAAGACCGTCATCACCCCGCCGGGGACCGGCACGCCGATCGCCCCGTTCTCGCCCGGAACCCTGGCCGACGGCGTGGTCTACGTCTCGGGCACGCTGGCCTTCGACAAGGACAACAACGTGGCCCACGTGGGCGACGCGGCGGCTCAGACGCGGCAGGTGCTGGAGACCATCAAGTCCGTGATCGAGACCGCCGGCGGAACGATGGAAGACGTCACCATGAACCACATCTTCCTGAAGGACTGGGCGGACTACGCGGCCATGAACAAGGTCTATGCCGAGTTCTTCCCGGGCGAGAAGCCGGCGCGGTTCTGCATCGTGTGCGGCCTGGTGCGGCCGGACTTCCTGGTGGAGATCGCCAGCATCGCCCACATCGGCAAGCGCTAGTGGCCGGCCCCGAAGCCAACGGCCGCACGGCCGACCACGACGTCCACGAGATGTTCCTGAACCGCTGGTCGCCGCGCGCCTTCACCGGCGAGCCGATGCCGGACGAGCTCCTGATGGGCCTGTTCGAAGCGGCCCGCTGGGCGCCCTCGGCGTTCAACGGCCAGCCGTGGCGGTTCGTCTATGCGCACAAGGGTACGGCCGACTGGGACCGGCTGTTCGACGTGCTGATCCCGTACAACCAGGCCTGGGTGAAGCATGCCTCGGTGCTGATGTACGCGATCTCCGACCGCTTCCGGCGGGTCGAGGGGCGCGAGCCGGCGCCGGTGCACAGCCATTCCTTCGACGCCGGGGCCGCCTGGGCCTGCCTGGCGCTGCAGGCCAGCCACATCGGCTGGGCGGCGCACGGGATGGCCGGCTTCGACCTGCCCCGATCCTACGAGGTCCTGGGCGTGCCCGAGGACCAGTACCGGGTCGAGGCGGCCATCGCTGTCGGGCGGCCGACCGACGCGGCGATCCTGGACGAGCCCTATCGGTCGCGCGAGGCGCCGAGTCCGCGTAACCCGGTGTCCAGCTTCGCGTTCGAGGGGCGATTCAGGGTCTAGACGGCGAGGGGGCTCGCCGGCTGTGGGTATTCGGGGGATTGAGATGGACGAAGAGACGGCCGTCGAGCGGCCGACGTTTGCGAACGACGGCGTCCACCTGCTGCGCACGGCGCAACAGGTGCAGTACCAGCTGAGCCAGATGGCCGACCAGAAGGCCAACATGGTGCTGGCCGCCACCTTCGTGATCTTCACGGTCTCGCTCAGCCAGATCCACAACGTCGCCCGCCCGCTGCCGCTGTTCATCTTAGGGGGAGCGGCCTTCGCCTCGGCGTTCCTGGCGATCCTGGCGGTGCTGCCCTCGGTGAAGACGCCGCCACGGCCAGACGGCCCGGCCAACCTCCTGTTCTTCGGCTCGTTCACCCAGATTCCGGAGGAGGAGTTCATCGAGCGGCTGATGGGCGTCATCAGCGAACCTAGGACTGTCTACGAGGCCTTCGCCCACGACATCTACCAGAACGGCAAGGTGCTCGCGTTCAAGAAGTACCTGTACCTGGGCTACGCCTATCGCATCCTGCTGGCCGGACTGGTGGCCAGCCTGTTCGCGTTCGTGACGCCCTATTTCCTGGCGCTGCTGCGCTAGGGCTCCCAGCCGGGCGGGGCCAGTTCGAAGCCCTCGAAGCGGAATCCCGGCGTCACTACGCAGGCCACCAGGCACCAGCCGGCGTCCGCTTCGGCGGACTGCCATTCGTTCGTCCGGACCAGGTGCTGGGGGGACTGGCCGACTGCGGGACCAAGGCGGGTTTCGACCCTCGCGCCGTCGCTGTAGGCGACCAGGCGGAGCGGCGTTCCGGCCTGGAAGATCCACAGCTCCTCGGCGTCGACCCGGTGCCAGTGCGAGCGCTGGCCGTGCTCCAGCAAGAAGAGGATCGAGGTCCCCGCCGCGCGGCCGTCCGGCATCGTGGCCGCCGAGCGCCAGGTCTCGCGATACCAACCGCCCTCGGGGTGCGGTTCCAGCTTCAGGCGTTTGATCAGGCCGGCAGCGTCCATCCCGCCATCAGAGCGCCAGTCGCGCGCCTGTGCCAGCCGGAGCTTGACCGGATGGTCCGCCTTTCGCCTTCATCCACCATGAAACGATTCCTGATCGGCCTGCTGGGCGCGCTGGCGCTGGCCGCCCCGGCCGCCGCCGCCCCCGACCTGACCAAGATGACCGCCGGCGAGCTCGCCGCCTTCATGAAGGCCTTCCCGAAGGGGGGAGAGCTGCACAACCACCTGTCGGGCGCGATCTACGGCGAGACCCTGCTCAATTGGGCGGCGGAGGACGGGCTGTGCGTCGACATGAAGGCGCTGGCGATCCGCCCGGCCTGCGCGGGCGACGACTTCAAGCCCGCCAAGGAGGTGATCGCCGACGAGGCGCTACGGTCCCTGGTGGTCGACAGCGTCAGCACGCGCCACCCGTGGTTCCGCGACCGCTCGGGCCACGATCAGTTCTTCTCCTCCTTCGGCCGTATGGGCATGAAGCCGTCGCGAGAGGGTGACGCCCTGGCGGTGGTGATGGGCGACCTGGCGCGGCAGAACACCTTCTACCTGGAGCTGATGGTGACGCCGCAGTTCTTCCCGTCCCGGAGCCTGGGCCGCGACGTCGGCTGGAAGGGCGATCCGGCGGCGACGCGGGCGGCGCTGAGCGAGGCCGGGCTGGAGAAACTCGTCCCGACGGTGATCGCCAACACCGACGCCATGCAGGCCCGCGCCCGCGAGGTGCTGAAGTGCGGCACGCCGGAGGCCAGGCCCGGCTGCCAGGTGACGGTACGCTTCCTCTTCCAGGCCATTCGGCAGGGGACGCCGGTGGAGACCATGGCGCAGCTCCAGCTGGGCGTGGCCACCGTGGCGGCGGACCGGCGCTGGGTCGGCCTGCAGCTGGTCGCGCCCGAGGACAGCCAGGACGCGGTGACCCACTACGACGCTCACATGAAGATCGTGGACCTGCTGACCGACCACGGCCGCAAGACGCCGGTCGCTCTGCACGCGGGCGAGCTGACCCTGGACGTCGCCACGCCGGAGACCCTGAGCTACCACATCGCCGCGGCGGTGCGGGTGGCGGGGGCGCGGCGGATCGGACACGGGGTGGACCTGCCGCACGAGACCGGCGCCGAGGCGCTGGCGGCGGAGATGGCGGCCAAGGGCGTGCTGGTGGAGGTCAATCCGATCTCAAATCGCCAGATCCTGGGCGTGAAGCCGGAGGACCACCCCTATGCCTGGCTGCGCCAGCGCCGGGTTCCGGTGGCGATCTCGACGGACGACGCCGGCATCCTGCGCAGCGACCTCTCGGGGGACTATGCGCTCGCCGTGAAGACGGGCGCGACCTACGACGATCTCAAGACCGCCGCCCGCAATGGCATCGCCTACGGCTTCCTGGCGGGCGAGGGCTTGTGGAGCGATCCGAACGCCTACCGTAAGCCGGTGGCGGCCTGCGCCGGGCAACTCGGCAATGCCGAACCCAAGGGCGCCTGCGCGGACCTCGTCGCGAAGAGCGACAAGGCCCGCGAACAGTGGCGGCACGAGCGGCTGCTGCGCGAGTTCGAGGCGGGGTTCTAAAAAATTCGCTCGTCATCCCCGGGCTTGTCCCGGGGATCCAGACACGCCGGCGGCGCCGAAGAATCCGGATCGGCGACGTCGCGGCCCACCACATCAATCGGTGCTTCTGGATGGCCGGGACAAGCCCGGCCATGACGAGCAAACTTTGCGTAAGCGCTACCCCTCCACCGCCATGTAGACGAACCGGGCCACGAACAGGGCGGCCAGGGCGAAGAGCAGCCAGTCGGCCCTGGCGACCCGGCGGCTGGCCAGCTTCAGCCCCGCATAGGCGATGACCCCGAAGGCCAGGCCGTTGGCGATGGAGAACGTCAGGGGGATCGTGACCAGGGTCAGGAAGGCCGGGATCGAGACCACCGGGTCGTCCCAATCGATCTCGGTCAGCGGCGCCATCATCATCGCGCCCACCAGGATCAGCGCCGGCGCGGTGGCCGCCGCGGGGATGACCTGGGCCCAGGGGGCGACGAACAGGGTGGCGAGGAACAGCAGGCCGGTGATGACCGCGGTCAGCCCGGTGCGCCCGCCGGCCGAGACGCCGGACGCGCTCTCGATGTAGCTGACCACCGTTGAGGTGCCCGCCAGCGAGCCCACGACCGTCGCGCCGGCGTCGGCGAACAGGATGCGGTTGAGGCGCGGGATCGAGCCATCGGGCCGCATCAGCCCGGCCTTCTTCGAGACGGCGACCAGCGTGCCCACATTGTCGAACAGGTCCACGAACAGGAAGACGAACAGGATCTCCAGCAGGGCCAGGCCGAAACCGTGGCCGCCGATTCCGAGGGCCGCTGGGATGTCGAGCTGCAGGGCCGTGCCCGTCATCTGTTCCAGGCTGTAGTCCTGTGGCGCCCACGTCGCGAGACCGAGGATCCAGCCCAGGATCGCCGTGGCGACGATGCCGATGAAGATCGCGCCGCGGACCTTCAGCACCAGCAGGATCGACAGGATGGCCAGGCCCAGCAGCGCCAGCAGGGTCGCCGGCGCATGGATGTCGCCCAGCGTCACGAGCGTGGCGGGATTGGCGACCACCAGGCCCGCGCCGCGCAGGCCGATGAAGGCGATGAAGAGGCCGATGCCGGCGGCGATGGCCGAGAACAGCGCGCGGGGTATGGCGCTGACGATCAGCTGGCGTACGCCCACCAGGGTCAGCAGGAAGAACAGCACGCCGGAGATGAAAACCAGCCCCAGCGCGGTCTGCCAGGGGATGCCCATCGCCCCCACCACCGTGAAGGCGAAATAGGCGTTCAGCCCCATGCCGGGCGCGAGCGCGATGGGATAGTTGGCCAGGAAGCCCATCAGCAGGCAGCCGACGCCGGCCGCCAGGCAGGTCGCCGCCGCCACGCCGGCCAGCGGCATGCCCGTCGTGCTCAGGATCGCCGGATTGACCAGCACGATGTAGGCCATGGTCAGGAAGGTGGTGGCCCCGGCCAGCACCTCGGTCCGGACGCTGGTCCCGCGCTCGCGGAGCTGGAAGGTCTTGTCGAGGAAGCTCATCGGTTGGCCTCTTGGGGCTCGGCCTTGGGCAGGTTGGTTTCGTAGGTCGCCCAGCCGGCCACCAGCGCCTTCACCACCGGCGCGCCGACGCGGTAGGCGGCTTCGAAGCCCGCGTCCGAACCACCGTCGGCGAAGACGATGCGCATAGGCTTTCCGGCGCCGGGGCGGGTGTAGTTGCTGGCGGTCCGCAGGACCAGCGCCCGGCGGACATCCACCCGGCCGTCCTTCGCGTGGAGGGACAGGGTGTCGAGCACGGCCTGGTCCTCGCCGTCGCTCATGGCGAACACCCCCTGGCCGTCGGTCTGCAGCCGGACCCACTCGCGGGCCCAGCGGGTGCGCAGCTCGCCGTGCCAGAAGCGGACCGTGCCGAGGCTGGCGCCCACGGAGACGTGCGGGACCTTCTGCGAGGCGGGCTCGGCCGTGTAGCCGGCCCGCTCGGCGGCCAGTTTCGGATTGTCCGGCAGCGGGATGTCGCGGGTGAGCTGGAAGGCCCAGCGTGTGAGGCCAGGGTCCAGCTTCCAGGCCATGCCGCTGGCGCCTTGGCCATTGCCCTTCTCGCTGGGATCCTTGGCGTCGAAGCCGTAGAGGCCCCAGGGCCAGCCAGGCGTGATCTCGCGGTCGTCGATCTCGTAGACCGGATCGCCGTCCACCACCCAGTCGGACCACGCGGCGCTGCCGATCGAGCCGGCCTTCGGATCGACCCCGGCGATGCCCGCCATCAGCCAATAGGCCTTCGAGAGGTCGAAGCGCGGATCGACGATGAGAGCGGTCAGGGCGCCGCGGGCGCGGCCGAACATGCCGGTCGAGATCACCAGCACGCCGTCCTTGGACAGCCGGGCCGGGCGCTCGACGCCGGGGACCTTCAGCGGCTCAGCCGCAGGGTAGCGCTCGATCCAATGCTGGAACTCGCCGGGCGCGTCGCCTGTATCCGCGCCGATCTCGAAGGCGGTGACCACCACAACCTTGATTGGGATCGGTTTCGCCAGCGCCGGCCAAGGCGCCAGCAAGGCGAAGATCAGGACGATGAGACGAAGCACGCGAACCCCCAAACGAAGCGGGGCCATAGTCGTCAGGCCCGGGCGCTGCCCGCAAGCCCTCGCTGATGCGCCAGGCGGCCCATGAGGTAGGTGCGCTCCACGACGCGGTCGTCTGCCAGCACGGCGAGCACGAACAAGGTCTCGGCCAGGGTGCGCGTCCCCGAGGTGCGCCGGGCCAGCAGCGGCGTGGCCGCCAGGTCCAGCACCACAAAGTCGGCTTCCTTGCCGGGCGCGAGGTTGCCCACCCGGCCGTCGATATGCAGCGCCCGCGCGCCGGCCAGCGTGCCCAGGTAGAAGGCGTGCAGCGGGTCCAGGTTGTCGCCCTGCAGCTGGCCGACCTTGTAGGCCTCGCCCATCATGTGCAGCAGGGAGAAACTCCCGCCGCCGCCGACGTCGGTGGCCAGCGCCGTGTTGAGGCCGCAGGCGCAGGCGCGCTTGAGGCTGAAAAGGCCGCTGCCCAGCAGCAGGTTCGACGACGGGCAGAAGGCGGCCGACGCCCCGGCCTTGGCCATCCGCCCCATCACGCCCTCGTCGCAGTGGACGCAATGGGCGAACACCGAGCGAGGGCCAACCAGGTCGAAGCGGTCATAGACGTCGAGGTAGTCCCGCGCCCAGGGGAACAGCTGGCCGACCTTGGCGATCTCGCCATGGTTTTCCGACATGTGCGTGTGCAGCAGCACGTCCGGGTGCGCGGCCAGCACTTCGCCGGCCATGGTCAGCTGGGCGTCGGTGGACGTCACGGCGAATCGGGGCGTGACCGCGTAGCCGAGCCGGCCCCGGCCCCGATAGGCCCGGATCAGCAGTTCGGTGTCTTCGCGACCGCCTTCGACGGTGTCGGTCAGGGCGACGGGCGCCTCCCGGTCCATCAGGACCTTGCCGGCGATCAGCCGCATGTTGCGGTCCAGCGCCGCCTCGAACAGCGCCTCGGCCGAGGTCTTGTGGACGGTGCAGAAGGCCAGCGCGCTGGTGGTTCCGTTGGCCAGGAGCTGGTCCAGGAACACCTGCGCCACGGCGTCGGCATGGGCACGATCGGCGAAGGCCATCTCGGCGGGGAAGGTGTGGGTGTGCAGCCAGTCGAGGAGCTGGGTCCCCCAGGCGGCGATCACGTCCACCTGCGGATAGTGCACGTGAGCGTCCACGAAGCCCGGGGTGATCAGGCGGCCGGGAAGCTCGGTGACGTGCGTGGCGTCCGGCAGGGTCGGCGCGAGGTCGGCGTAGTCTCCGAACGCCGCCACATGCCCGTCCTCGACCAGGAGCAGCCCGTCCGGGTGATAGGCGTGCGCCTCCGTCCCGGCGCGCGCCGGGTCGTCCAGCATGTGGAGCAGGGCGGCGCGGTAGGCTTGGCGGCTCATGGCCCGGTCTGTTCTGAGACGACGGCGATCCAGTCGGCCTCGGCCAGCTCGACCTCGTCCAGGTTCTCGCCGGGTCCCTCGCGATCGACGACCAGGAAGTCGCTCTCGGCCTCCAGCGCCAGCAGGAAGTGATGCCAGGTTCCCTTGGCGTAGTTCACGCCCTGGCTGGCCTCCGCGCGGAATACGCGGACCGCGCTGGGGTCGAACTCGCCCGGCGGCGCCACGGCCACCAGGAACGGCCGACCTTGCATCGGCACGAAGGCCTGGCTGCCCAGGGGATGGCGCTCGAAGATCTTCAGCACCAGGGGCGTCAGGGGCTTGGAGCGGAAGATGCTGAGGATGGCGCGGCCGTCGCCCACCGCCACGTCGGCCAGCGCGTTGAACCGGGTCGTCCAGCCATAGTTGATCGGGATCACCTCGGCCCGGTCCGACGCCTCGATCACGTCCCCGAACGGCGCGAAGGCGTCGGCGGTCAGGGGTTCGGGGATGAGGCTACGCATCCTCTTACCTCCCCCGCGAAGCGGCGGGAGGGGGACCGTCGGCCGAGCGCAGCGAAGAGCCGAGGGTGGAGGGGGCGAACCGCAAGCTCCGCGGATCGATCGGCAGTTTTGAGCGCTGCGGATGGGGCTCGCCCCCTCCACCCCCCGCTCTACGGCCGACTGCCGCCGGCCTCGGCGTGCGGTCCCCCTCCCGCCGCTTCGCGGGGGAGGTGAGGGCAAGCCTGTGTCTGGCGATCACGACCCCACCTTCGCGCCGGCCTTGATCCAGGCGCCGAGCTGGCCGCGTTCGGCCTCGGTCATGCCGGTCTCGTTGCCCTGAGGCATGGATTCGGTGGCCACGGCGCGGGCGTAGATCTTTTCGGCGTGTTGCGCGAGGCCCGCGTCGGTGTCGAACATCGCGCCGTTGGGCGCCACCGGGATCCCGCGGTGGGTGGGGTGGGCCGCATGGCAGGCGATGCAGTGCTTGTCGACGATGGCCCGCACGGTCGCATAGGCTGGGACCTCGGCCACGGTCGGCGGCTTGGGCCGAGCGCTCTCGTTGAGCACCGCCACGGTGACGAAGGCCAGGGCGCCATAGACCAGGACCTGGGGTTCCATCCGCCCGGCGTTCTTGAGGTTGAAGAAGTGCCGGATGGTCCAGCCGGCGACGCCCAGACCCGCCAGCCACAGCCAGTTCAGCGGCGCGGCGAAGATCATCGGGTAGTGGTTACTGATCATGATGAACAGCACCGGCAGGGTCATGTAGTTGTTGTGGACGCTGCGCTGCTTGGCCTGCTTTCCCAGCGACGGGTCGGGCGCCTCGCCGGCCAGCACCTGGGCCACGACCTTGCGCTGGTTCGGGATGATGATCAGGAAGACGTTGGCCGCCATCACCGTCCCGATGATCGCGCCCACGTGCATGAAGGCGCCGAGGTCGGAGAAGACGCGGGTCAGGCCATAGCCGGCGGCGGTGAGAAGCGCGAACCAGACGCCGCCGAACAGCCTCAGGTTCTGGCCGATGGGCGAGCGGCAGAGGCCGTCGTAGACCAGCCAGCCGGCCACGAGGGACCCCAGCCCGAGCGCGATCGCCTGCCAGGTCGCCAGGTCGACCTTCGACTTGTCGATCAGATTGAGGTCGGCGCCGACGTAGAAGATCAGGCTCAGCAGCAGGAAGCCCGAGATCCAGGTGGTGTAGGCCTCCCATTTGAACCAGTGCAGCTCGTCCGGCATGTCGGCCGGGGCCACCATGAACTTCATCTGGTGGTAGAAGCCGCCCGAATGGACGCTCCACAGCTCGCCGGCCACGCCCTCGCCGCGCGGAACCTTCGGCGGCTTCAGATGGCTGTCCAACCACATGAAATAGAAGGACGACCCGATCCAGGCGATCCCGGCGACCAGGTGCAGCCAGCGGATCGCCAGGTTCGCCCAGGCTTCGATCTCGACCATCATTCAGCGGGGTCTTCGGTCAGTTTGAGGAGTTCCGCGGCCAGGGCGATCGCGATCACGGCCGGCGCCTTGCTCTTCAGCTCGGCGATGCCGATCGGACAGGTGAGGCGGGCGAGTTCCGCGTCGGTGACGCCATCGTCCCGCAGCCGGCCCTCGAACCGCGCGCGCTTGGTGCGCGAGCCGATCAGGCCGAGGTAGCGGAAGTCGCCGCGGGCCAGCACCGCCCGCGTCAGGCGGTAGTCCAGGTCGTGGCTGTGGGTGAAGATCGCGAACAGGGTATCGGCCGGGGCGGCCTCGACCGCCTCCTGCAGTTCGTCCTCGGTGAGGATGGTCGCCCGCGTGCCGCTGGCCTCGGGCCGCAGGTCCTCGCGGCTGGCCAGCCAGTCCAGGTGGAAGGGCAGCGGCGCGAACGCCCGCGCCACCGCCTGGGCCACATGTCCGGCGCCGAAGATCGCCAGCCGTGGCAGGGTAGGGCGGATCGTCTCGGACACGCGGCGGACCTCCGGGATGGGAATGCGGGGACTGTCGGATGGGCCGGCGTCGGCCTCGATGGCGCGGGCCATCTGGCCGTCCTCGAACCAGGCGGTGAGGGCGAAGGGCTCACGCGCCTGGGCGGCGGGTTCGAGCCAGGCGAGGCTCTCGGCGTCCACCCGCTCGACCAACAGCCGCACATGCCCGCCGCAGCACTGGCCCAGCAGCGGGCCCAGCGGATAGTCCTGCAGAGCGTGGCGGCGGGTGGCCTGGCTCAGCAGCTTGCGGGCCTGGTCCAGCCCCTGCCGCTCCAGCGAGCCGCCGCCGATGGTGCCGGTGAACCGGTCCGGCCAGACCAGCATCCGCGCGCCCATCTCGCGCGGGGTCGAGCCCTGCGCGCCCACGATGGTGACCATGGCCAGCGGCTCGCCGCGTCGGGCCGACGCCAGGGCCTCTGTGAGCCAGGAGGCGGTCATCCGGTTCTCCTCACCCGTAGGGGGAGGGGGACCATCCGCAGGATGGTGGAGGGGGAAGACTTCATCCGCCGAGTTCGCGGCAAAGCCCCCTCCACCACGCTGCGCGCGGTCCCCCTCCCCCAAGAGGGGAGGAGAGCGGTAGGGTCGATCCGCCGAAGGCTACCCACCCGCGCGCCTCCGCACGTCGTTCACCGCCGCCAGGATCCGCTCGGGCGTCGCTGGCGCGTCGAGGTTGGGCATGACCCTGTGCCCGCCCACGCTGGCCACGGCGTCGGTCAGGGCGGAGAACACTGAGATCGCCAGCATCAGCGGCGGTTCGCCCACGGCCTTGGAGCGGTGGATGGTGTTCTCGCGGTTCTCGCCCGGCTGCCAGATCGCGATGTTGAACCGGTCCGGTCGGTCGCCCGCGGTGGGGATCTTGTAGGTCGACGGCGCGTGGGTGCGTAAGGCGCCCTTGTCGTCGAACACCAGCTCCTCGGTGGTCAGCCAACCCATGCCCTGAATGAAGCCGCCCTCGATCTGGCCGAGATCGATGGCCGGGTTCAGGGACCGGCCCACGTCGTGGAGGATGTCCACGCGGGTCACCTTGTTCTCGCCGGTCAGGGTGTCGATCACGACCTCGGAGCAGGCCGCGCCATAGGCGTAGTAATAGAACGGCCGGCCCTTGTGGCGGACCCGGTCGTAGTGGATGTCCGGGGTCTTGTAGAACCCGGTCGCCGACAGCGAGACCCGCGCCACATAGGCCTGGTTCACGAAGTCGCGGAAACTCAGCAGCTCGGCGCCGATGCGGACGCCGTCGCGGGTGAAGACCGGGTCGTGGCCGTAGGTCTCGCGGCCCCAGGCGATCAGCCGAGCCTTGATCTGTTCGCAGGCGTTCAGCGCCGCCATGCCGTTCAGGTCGCTGCCGGACGACGCCGCCGTGGCCGAGGTGTTGGGGACCTTGTCGGTGCGGGTCGAGGTGATCTTCACGGCGTCCAGCGGGACCTGGAAGGCGTCGGCGGCCACCTGCGCGACCTTGATGTTGAGCCCCTGGCCCATCTCGGTCCCGCCGTGATTCAGGTGGATCGAGCCGTCGGTGTAGACGTGCACCAGGGCGCCGGCCTGGTTGAGGTAAGTGGTGGTGAACGAGATGCCGAACTTCACCGGCGTCAGCGCGATGCCGCGCTTCAGGTGGTCGTTCGCGGCGTTCCACTTCGCGATCGCGGCGCGGCGGGCGCGGTAGTCGCAGGTCGCGTCCAGCTCGGTCATGATCTCGAGCGCGACGCTGTCGGTGACCGTCTGCTCGTAGGGGGTCAGGTCGCCGGAGACGCCGTAGAGGTTGGCCAGGCGCACATCCAGCGGATCCTTAGCTAACGACAGCGCCACGGCGTCCAGCGCCCGCTCGATGGCCATCATCCCCTGCGGCCCCCCGAAGCCGCGGAAGGCGGTGTTGGAGACGGTGTGGGTGCGGGCCCGGTGGCTGACGATCTCGGCCGTCTGCAGGGCGTAGGCGTTGTCGGCGTGGAACATCGCCCGGTCGTTGATCGCGTGGCTGAGGTCGGCCGAGAAGCCGCAGCGGGAGGCGAATTCGAAGGCCGCGCCGCGGAGTTTGCCGTCGCCGTCGAAGCCCAGTTCCCAGTCGATCTCGAAGTCGTGCCGCTTGCCGGTCATGACCATGTCGTCGTCGCGGTCGAGGCGGATCTTGGCGGGGCGCCGGGTGAGTTTGGAAGTGAGCGCGGCCATGGCGGCCCACTGCACCGACTGGGTCTCCTTGCCGCCGAAGCCGCCCCCCATCCGGCGCACCTCGACGGTGATGTCGACGTCGGCGCAGTCCAGCACGCGGGCCAGGATGTGCTGGGTCTCGGTCGGGTGCTGGGTGGAGGTCCAGACGTGCAGGTCGCGGCCCTCGCCCGGCACGACCAGGGCGACCTGGCCCTCGAGGTAGAAGTGCTCCTGGCCGCCGACCTGGATGTGGCCCGACAGGCTGTGCGGGGCGGCGGCGATGGCGGCGCGGGCGTCGCCCAGCTTCAGGGTCTGGGTGGGTTCGATGAGCGAGCCGGCGGCGACCGCGGCGTCGGCGGTGAGCAGGGGCGGCAGGTCCTCGTATTCGACGACGGCGAGGGCCGCGGCGGCGCGGGCCTTGGGCAGGGTCTCGGCCGCCACGCAGAACAGCGCCTGGCCCAGGAACTTCACCTCGCCCGTGGCGAACAGCGGGTCGTCGCCGGCGAAGGGGCTGATGTCGTTCTTGCCGGGAACGTCGGCGGGGGTGAGGACGGCCACCACGCCCGGCGCGGCGCGCACGGCGGTCAGATCGAGCCTGGTCACCCTCGCGTGCGCCCGGATCGCCTGCCCCACGTAGAGGTGCAGCAGGCCCGGCGGCTCGGGAATGTCGTCGATGTAGAGCGCCTCGCCGCTGACGTGACGCGGCGCGCTGTCGTGGCCGATGGGCGCGTTGAGGACAGGGAGGAGATGCGTGGCGGCGCCGGAGTCAGCCATGATCGCCCCCAGTCCTTCTCCCCTTGCGGGAGAAGGTGTCGCCCGAAGGGTGACGGATGAGGGGTTGCACGAAGCCATCCGAGAGGCCGGCGCGACCCCTCATCCGACCCGCTCCGCGGGCCACCTTCTCCCGCAAGGGGAGAAGGGATGGTGGAGCGGTGGCCATCATGCTGTGACAGCCTCCATGTCACGCAGGCGCGCGCCCGCACTGCTCTCCAGGAAGGCGCGGCGGACCATGTTCTGCGCCGCCTCCAGCCGGTAGCCGGCCGAGGCGCGCATGTCGGTGATGGGGGTGAAGTCCTGGGCGAGGGCGGCGGCGGCGCTCTCGACCGTCTCTCGGGTCCAGGGCTTGCCGGCCAGCGCCGCCTCGCAGGCGGCCGCGCGCTTGGGCGTCGCCGCCATGCCGCCGAACGCGATACGGGCGTCGGTCACGCGGCCGGCCTCGATGCCGACCGAGAGCCCCATGCAGACCGCCGAGATATCCTGGTCGAAGCGCTTGGAAAGCTTGGCGATCTTGAAGATGCGATCGGCCTTCGGCTTTGGCACGATCACCGCCTCGACGAACTCGCCGTGCTGCCGGTCCTGCTTCCCGTAGGCGAGGAAGTAGTCCTCCAAGGGCATCTCACGCCGAGCCGCACCTTTGCGCAGCACCAGCGTGGCGCCCGCCGCGATCAAGGCCGGCGGCATGTCGCCGATCGGCGAGCCGTTGGCGAGGTTGCCGCAGACCGTGCCCAGGTTGCGCACCTGCAGTCCGCCCAGCCGGCGCAGCAGCTCGTCGAACTCGGGGCTCAGTTCCGCCAGCACCGGATGGGCGTCGGCGTAGCGCACGGCCGCGCCGATGCGCACGGTGTCGCCCAGGTGTTCGATCGCCTTCAGGTCGGCGCAGTCGTTCAGCGACACGACGGTCGCCAGCACCCGCTGCTGCTTGGTCACCCACAGGCCCACGTCGGTGCCCCCGGCCAGGACCGTGGCGTCCGGGTTGACCTCCAGCACGGCGGCCAGTTCGTCCGCCGACCGGGGCGCGAAGAACCTGCGGCCCTTGTGCTCCAGCGCCAACCCGTCCGTCGGCTGGATGGCCGCCAGGGCCTGGGTGATGTCTGCCGCCGGCGTCTCGCCCATCGCCTGGCCCGCCGCCAGGATCGGGCCGTAGCCGGTGCAGCGGCAGAGGTTGCCGGCGAGCGCGTCCTTCAGGCTGGCCGCGTCTGTCGGCGCGCCCTCCCGCTGGACGGCGTAGAGGCTCATGACGAACCCCGGGGTGCAGAAGCCGCATTGGCTGCCGTGCAGGTCGACCATGGCCTGCTGGACGGGATGCAGATCGCCCTCGCGGCCCAGGCTCTCGACGGTGAACAGCGCCCGGCCATCCAGCATCGGCGCGAACAGGATGCAGGCGTTCACCGCGCGGAAGCGGACGCGACCGGCCTCCAGCTCGCCCAGCACCACGGTGCAGGCGCCGCAGTCGCCCTCGGCGCAGCCCTCCTTCGTGCCCGTCCGGCGCAGGTGGTAGCGGAGCAGGTTCAGCACCGTCAGCGTCGGGTCGATGTCCGACAGCTCGCGGACCTCGCCGTCGAGCAGGAAGCGGATCGGCC
>Ga0255338_1000900_pt1 | contig 69639 bp, 48 predicted proteins | sample MeOH1_35cm_T4_19_FD_203715 | JGI IMG/M metagenome (GOLD analysis project Ga0255338, IMG submission 203715) | Sandy soil microbial communities from University of British Columbia, Vancouver, Canada - MeOH1_35cm_T4_195 | ecosystem: Engineered > Artificial ecosystem > Sand microcosm > Unclassified ... | reverse complement strand
CGGGTCTCGCCGTAGCCCACCGCCTCGAGCCGCTCGGGCGCGATGCCCTCCTGCTCGATGAGGCGCTTGCGCACGCTGTTGGCGCGGCGCTGCGACAGATCCATGTTGGCGGCGTCCTTGCCCTGGCTGTCGGTGTGGCCCTCCACGCGCACCTTCTGGATCTGCGGGTTGGCGCGCAGCACCTGGGCCACCTGCTTCAGCAGCGGGAAGGACCTGGCGAGGATCACGTCCTTCCTCGTGGCGAAGTACACCTTGTCGAGGATGACGATCTTCTTGCCCTCGACGCGGACCTTCTCCTTGCCCTTGTCCGGGCAGCCGTCCTCGTCCGTGACGCCGTTGATGGTCTCCGGCTCGGCGGGGCACTTGTCGTCCGCGTCCAGCACGCCGTCCTTGTCGTTGTCCGGGTCGGCGCAGCCGTCGTCATCCTGGAAGCCGTCCTTGTCCTCGGCGGCCTGCGGGCAGCGGTCCTTGTCATCCGTGAGGCCATCGCCGTCCGAGTCCACCGGCGGCGGCGGGGGCAGCTCATCCGCGCAGCCATCCGTGTCCTCGAAGCCGTTCTTCGTCTCCGGCTGGTTCGGGCAGCGGTCGTTGCCGTCCAGGAGTCCGTCGCCGTCATTGTCCGGATCGGCGCAGCCGTCGTCGTCCTGGAAGCCGTCCACATCCTCGGGGCCCTGCGGGCACACCGGGGGCGGAGGCGGCTCGATGCGCGCGGGAGCGGCCTTCTCCGCCTCGGTCCAGATGACCCCTGCCATCAGCCGGAAGCCCGGAGTGCCATAGCCGCGGGTAAGGCCCGGCCCACCGCCCAGGTGCGCCGCCAGAGAGTCCGTGAAGCGGTACTTCATGGCCGCGAGCACCTCCAGCGGGCGCTCCTCGGTGTTCGTCTCCTTCAGGCCCAGGGCACCCACCAGGGTGGCCTCGGCGGCGAGCCGGTGCTTGCCGAGCTGGAAGGGCACCTCCGCGCCGAGCCCGTAGGCGAACTCGTTGCTGACGTTCAGGTTGTAGAACTGCTCGCGGGGCTGGAGGTTGACGCCCACGTTGGCCAGCACACGCATGCCCCCGGCACGGGTCCACTCACCGAGCAGCCGCGGGAACAGGGCCACGCCGCTGCGGCCCAGGAACTCCTTGCCACCCGAGGTGGGCAGGAGCAGAGGAACCGCGACGCCCAGCTGCAGCCCGTTGTCCATGGAGAGCAGATGCGCCTTAGGCACCAGGCGCAGGTCGCCCACGCCCGTGGCATCCACGCCGTCGGAGAGGATGGGCGACACGGAGGCCGCGGACGCCGAGCCCTGCGAGGTGATGGGCAGCGCCACGCCGAGCTCGAACCGATCGAACAGCGCGACGGCGCCCATCAGGTCGAAGGTGTACTGGTTCTTGACGATCTCGTAGACGAAGTCGTCGGTGCGGGGCCGGAGGAAGTTGAGCGGGTCCTTCGCGTAGTTGAAGGACAGGCCCACATTCCAGCCGAGGTGCCGGCCCACCTGGGGGCTGTGCACGCCAAGCACATCCCGCCAACCCGGGCCGGGCTTGTACTGCTGCACGTCGATGCCCTGGGAGGCCTGGTCCGCGGACTGAGCGCTCGCGGGCGCCGAGACGAGCACGGTGGCCAGCAGGCCCAGCACGCCCCACGCCTTCCCCGAGACGCGGAGGGCCTGGCGGCGGCGCAGCAGCGGCAGGGCGAGCAGCAGCAGCAGCGGCAGCGGCAGGCCCGTGCCCGTGGAGGCGCAGCCACGGCCCGCGACGGCTAGGTCATCCGTGTAGTTGCGCGGGTTGCCGCCAGCGTTGGCCTCCTCGCCATCCGTCAGCCCGCCGTCATCGGTGTCGGCATCGTTCGGATCCGACTCCGAGTCGCCGAGGCGGCCGTTGTGGTCGGCATCCTCGGTGCCGTCCTTCAGGCCGTCACCATCCGTGTCCGAGTTGTGCGGATCGGTGGTGGTGGACGGGTCGGCGTCCGGCACGAAGTTGGGCGAGGACTGGTCCGTTCCAGGCGAGGCCGTGTCTCCCGTCACGCCGCGCTCGGTGCCATCGAGCACTCCGTCGTTGTCACTGTCGGGATCGAGCGCGTCGATGATGCCGTCCTGATCGCTGTCCGTGGTGCCATCCATCCCGTCGGGGACGCCGTCGTCGTCGTTGTCGGCATCGGTCGGGTCGAGGCCGATCTCCTGCTCGATGTCGTCGGAGATGCCGTCATTGTCGGAGTCCACGCGGCCCACGTTCACGGTGACCGTGACGCTGGCTGTGCCGCCGTTGCCATCCGAGAGCGTGTACGTGAACGTCACCTGGCCCACGAAGCCCGGGGCGGGCGTGAACACCACGCCCGAGCCATTGGGCGCCACGGACACCGTGCCCCCGTTGGAAGGCTGCGTCACTGCGGAGACCGTGAGGGTCTCGCCGCTATCGGGCGCGCTCGAGTCGTTGGCCAGCACATCCAGTGTCGTGGCCCCACTGCCCGCGGCCACGGGGAACGTGTCCGCCACTCCCGTGGGCGGATCGTTCACCGGCGTGACGGTGACGGTGACGGTGGCCGTGTCGACGCCGCCGTTGCCGTCGGAGAGCGTGTACGAGAACGTCGTGGTGCCGTTGAAGTGGGGGGCCGGGGTGAAGGTGACCACGCCTCCGGACAGCGTCACCGTGCCGCCCGTGGCGGGCTGGGAGACGGCCGTGACCGTGAGGAGCTCGCCCGTGTCCGGCTCCGTGGAGTCGTTGGCCAGCACGTTGACGGTCGTGGCTCCGCTGTCCTCGGCCACCGTCACCGCGTCATCCACCGCGTCAGGCGGGGTGTTGTTCGCGATCACGTTGATGGTGACGGTGACGGTGGTGGTGCCGCCATTGCCGTCCGAGACGGTGTAGGTGAAGGACACCGGGCCAGAGAACCCAGGCGTCGGGGTGAACACCACGCCGGTGCCGCCCGGAGCGATGGAGACGGTGCCGCCGCTGGAGGGCTGGGTCACCTCGGAGACGGTGAGCGTCTCGCCGCCATCGGGCGCGCTGGAGTCGTTGGCCAGCACATCGAACGTCGTGGCCCCGCTGTTCGTGGGCACCGAGAACGCGTCGGCCACTCCCGTGGGCGGGTCGTTCACCGGGTCGACCGTCACGGTCACCGAGGCCGTGGTCGTGCCGCCGTTGCCGTCGGAGACGGTGTACGTGAACGTCACGGTGCCGTTGAAGTCCGGCGCGGGCGTGAAGATCACCTCTCCGCCAACGAGCGTGACGGTGCCACCCTCGGCAGGCTGGGTGATGGCCGTCACGGTGAGCGTCTCGCCGCTATCCGGCGCGCTGGAGTCGTTGGCCAGCACGTTGACGGTCGTGGCGCCGCCATCCTCGCTCACGGTGAGCGTGTCGTTCGCCGCTGTGGGCGGGTCATTCACGGCCGTGACAGTGACGGTGATGGTGGCCGTGTCGAAGCCGCCGTTGCCGTCGGAGATCGTGTACGTGAAGGTGTCGGTCCCGTTGAAGTTGGCGTTGGGCTGGTAGCTCACCACGCCACCCGACAGCGTCACCGTGCCGTTGGCGGGCTGGGTGACGGCCGTCACGGTGAGGATGTCGCCCGTGTCCGGCTCCGTGGAGTCGTTGGTCAGCACGTCGATCACCGTGGCGCCGCTGTCCTCGGCCACCGTCACCGCATCGTCGACCGCGTCAGGCGGGGTGTTGCCCGCGATCACATTGATGGTGACGGTGACGGTGGTGGAACCGCCGTTGCCGTCCGAGACGGTGTAGGTGAAGGACACCGGGCCGGAGAAGCCAGGCGTCGGGGTGAACACCACGCCGGTGCCACCTGGAGCGATGGAGACCGTGCCGCCGCTGGAAGGCTGGGTGACCGCGGAGACGGTGAGCGTCTCGGTGCCATCCGGCACGCTGGAGTCATTGGCCAGCACGTCCAGGGTGGTAGCGCCACTGTTCGCGGGCACCGGGAACGTGTCAGCCACGCCCGTCGGCGGGTCGTTCACCGGGGTCACCGTGAGGGTGACCGTCGCGGTGGCCGTGCCGCCATTGCCGTCGGACACAGTGTACGAGAACGTCGCGGTGCCATTGAAGTTCGCATCGGGCGTGAAGCTCACCACGCCGCCGACGAGCGTCACCGTGCCGCCATCCGCAGGCTGGGTGACGGCCGTCACGGTGAGCGTCTCGGTGCCATCCGGCGCGCTGGTGTCGTTGGTCAGCACGTTCACCACCGTGGGGCCGCTGTCCTCGGCCACCGTCAGCGTGTCGTTCACCGCCGTGGGGGGATCGTTCACCGGGTTGACCGTCACGGTCACCGAGGCCGTGGTCGTGCCACCGTTGCCATCGGAGACGGTGTACGTGAACGTCGCGGTGCCGGTGAAGTCCGGCGCGGGTGTGAAGATCACCTCTCCGCCGACGAGCGTGACGGTGCCGCCCTGGGCCGGCTGGGTGACAGCCGTCACCGTGAGCGTCTCTCCGCCATCCGGCGCGCTGGAGTCATTGGCCAGCACGTTGATGGTGGTGGCGCCGCCATCCTCACTCACGGTGAGCGTGTCGTTCGCCGCCGTGGGCGGGTCATTCACGGGCGTGACGGTGATGGTGACCGTGGCCGTATCGGTGCCGCCGTTGCCGTCGGAGATCGTGTACGAGAAAGTCGAGGAGCCGGAGAAGTCAGGCGCCGGGGTGAAGGTGACGACGCCTCCAGACAGCGTCACCGAGCCACCGCTGATGGGCTGGGTGACGGACATCACCGTGAGCGTCTCGCCCGTATCGGTGGTGGTGTCGTTGGCCAGCACGTTGATCACCGTGGCGCCGCTGTCCTCGGCCACCGTCAGCGTGTCGCTCACCGCATTGGGCGGGGTGTTGCTGCCCGAGAGCACATTGACGGTGACGGTGACGGTGGTGGTGCCGCCGTTGCCGTCCGAGACGGTGTAGGTGAAGGACACCGGGCCGGAGAAGCCGGGCGCCGGGGTGAACACCACGCCGGTGCCGCCCGGAGCGATGGAGACAGTGCCGCCGCTGGAGGGCTGGGTCACCGCGGAGACGGTGAGCGTCTCCGCACCATCCGGCGAGCTGGAGTCATTGGCCAGCACGTCCAGCGTGGTGGCCGCACTGTTCGCGGCCACCGAGAACGTATCGGCCACGCCCGTCGGCGGGTCGTTCACCGCAGTGACGTCAAGGGTGACCGTCGCGGTGGCCGTGCCGCCATTGCCGTCGGACACGGTGTACGAGAACGTCGCGGGGCCGTTGTAGTTCGCCGCGGGCGTGAAGCTCACCACGCCGCCGACGAGCGTCACCGTGCCGCCGGTGGCGGGCTGGGTGACGGCCGTCACCGTGAGCGTCTCTCCCGTATCGGGGGCCGTGGTGTCGTTGGTCAGCACGGTGACGGTGGTGGGGCCGCTGTCCTCGGCCACCGTCAGCGTGTCGTTCACCGCCGTGGGCGGGTCATTCACCGGGTTGACCGTCACGGTGACCACGGCCGTGTCGTTGTGCCCCTCCACATCCGAGACCCGGTACGTATAGGTGACCGTCCCGAAGAAGTTGGCCGGCGGCGTGTACGTCACCGTACCGTTCGCGTTCACCACCACCGAGCCGCTCGCGGGCTGCGTGACGATGGTGACCGTGATCGGCGTGTCCCTCAGCCCGAGATCATTGGTCAGCACCGTCGTGGTCACGGCCGTGTCCTCGTTGGTCGTCTCCGTGTCGGGGAAGGCGTCGGGGGTGCCCGCCGGATCCAGCGGGCCCGCCTCGGGTGCTGCATCGGCCAGGTTGCCGGGGATGCCCACGAAGCAGCCGAAGTCCGCGTTGAGCGAGTAGTTCTGCGCGTTGGTGCCGCCCCAGACGACGAAGCTGTTGTTGACGTTGATCCCCACGCCCGTCAGCGTCGCCTTCGGAATGACCAGGGTGACGAAGTAGTCGGCATCCCCGTTGAAGGCGCTGCCATCGGTGGCCAGCTTGACGTTGTAGTAGTCCGTGGAGGGCGTGAAGTCGGCGAGCAGGTCGGCCGTCACGTCGCGAGCCGGATCTCTCGGGTTGCCGGGCTCCTGGATGCTGTTGCGCGCCCACCGGACCTTCGTGCCGGCCATGTTCCCGTCGGCCGTGAGCATGTACTCGTAGGTCTGCAGGTTGTTGTCGGTGTCCACCAGCACGTCCCAGCTCGAGGGCTGGAGGTCGATGCCGTTGTTCTTGAGCGGGTTGACGTCGATGCGCATCCGGAAGAACACGTAGTTCGCATCGGCGGCCCGGAAGAACGCGGGGTAGGTGGTATCGCCCACCATGTCCCGCTCCCGGTTGCCCGTAACGGGATCGCCGGAGACATCCCCCGCGGACGTTCCCTGGCAGCGGTAGGGGAAGAAGGCGGAGTCGGCGGGAATGGGGATGAGCGACTGCTGCGTCACTCCCAGTGCAGGGGCTGTCTCGGGGACGCTCTCGACCGAGGGCGCCTCCGAGCACGCGGCCAGCGCTGCTACCAGCAACCCCACCACGGCGCTGGAGAGAAGTGAGCGCTCAGGACGCAGAGAGGAACTCGGGCTTTGGGAAGGGCTCATCATGGCTTGCTGCCGGCTCGCACAGCCCAGGCTCCCCCCTGGGGGCTGTGGTCTACGGCATCCTTCGCGTTAAGTTAGATTGAAATACTATGATGGGGCTGAACTGAAAGTGTCAATCAACCGTCACTTCCAGTTGGTGCGGGCTCAAAACAGTTGGGGAGGACACAGGTGGCGCGGCTCGGCATTGCAGCGGCCATACCAGCGCCAGGGGAGAGCGCCCTGCCTCGGCGGTGCTCCCGCAAGGCCCCGCTGGCGCGGCGGCTGACACGTCAATCCGCTCCGCTGACACGTCGACCGACAGGGAGCTCGTGTGGGCACACTCCCTACGGAGTGCCCGTGGGAGCCCTCGCGCCCAAAGAAAAACGCCGTGCCAGGGCTCCCCGGCACGGCGTTCGTGTTCTCAGCGCTCCCTCACGCCTGGCGATCAGGCCTCGACGGACGCCTCCTTCTTGGCGGAGGACGACGGCACCCGGCAGCGCAGCTCCGTCTCGGCCTCCAGCGCCGCGAGGTTCTCGCGCATCGCCTTGGCCCACTTCGCCTTGGGCTGCTCCATCAGCTTCTCGTGCGCCATGTCGATGGTCTCACTCAGCTCGTCATCGCTGAGCTCGGAGGCCGTCTTCCCCTTGTAGGGGCCGAAGGCCACCACCGTCGCGGAGCTCTTGGGACGCGGCGGCTCTGCGGGGGGAGCAGCCTGTGGTGCGGGCTGCTCCTCCACCTTCACGTCCATGGAGAGCGGGGCCGCGGCGGGCAGGGGAGGGAAGGACGCCTTCATGGGGCCCGGCTTCGTGCCGAGCACCTCGTAGGCGCCGCTGCCGTGGGCGGGCGCGGGCTCCTCGACATGCGCCGCCGCCGCCTCGTACTCCTCGGCCGGCATCTCCTCGCGCACGTACAGGCCGCCGAAGGCCTCCGGGTACGCCTTGCGCAACGCCGCCACGCGCGCGCACTTCTCGATCATCGTCGTGGGGATCTTCGCCCACAGCGGCGTCTGCTGGACGTAGCCCGAGAAGTCCAGCCACACCACCACGGGCAGCTTGCCCTCCCTCACCACGCGCGCCCAGGCGCCCACCAGCGCGCCCTTGCGCTTGGCCGGGTTGAAGCGGTGCACCACCTCCCCCTTGCCCTGGTCGACGATGATCTCGTCCTCGGCGTACACCGCGCTGGCCTGGATGCCCTTGAAGTCCGGGAAGCGCTCGGCGCGCGCCAGCATCCCCGCCTCGGAGGGCTGGAACTCGTAGCGCGTCACCCAGTTGGGCCGCTCCCGGTTGCCTGCGTTCTGCCGGCGTCCCACGCAGAACGCCTCCTTCAAGAGCGGATCCAACCCCGAGCGCTTGCACTGCTCGATGAAGAGCGTGAACTCGTCCTCGCCGATCCCCTTGGGGCAGATCGTCCTTCGGATGAGCTCCACGCGCTCGCGGCTCCAGGCCGACTGGGCCGCCGCGCTCTCCATCCGGTGCTGTCCTTCCATCTGTCCTTCACTCACGGTGCTTCTCCGTTCGAAAAGGCGGACGACACCCGTCCGCCTGCCTGGCGCGCTGCGGAACGATCTGGGACCGCAGCCTTGTTGGAACCAAGGATCGATCCGCCCCCTTTCCGCCACATGGGCCTGATCCAGGCATGGCCGGACAGCAGCCGGACGGCCGGATCAGCGGAATTCGGGGGGAGGGGCAAAAACGTTTGACAGCTCGGGCGGCGTTCAGTACACAGCGCGCCCACTCGACAGCGCGTCACACCGCGTCGAGCGCCAAGCCGGGAGCGTAGCTCAATTGGCAGAGCAATGGACTCTTAATCCATAGGTTGTGGGTTCGATTCCCTCCGCTCTCACTCGTCGGGGTCCCTTCAGAAATGAAGGGGCCCCGACGTCTTTCCGGGGTCCGCACCTCCGCGTCAGGGGCTGAACACCCGGATCGTTTCGGAGTAGAAGGACGCGCAGCGCCGCTGGGCGGGTGGCGAAACTGGTAGACGCGCCAGACTTAGGATCTGGTACCGCAAGGTGTGAGGGTTCGAGTCCCTCCTCGCCCATTTCGCGTTGACCCTGCCGTACGTATCCCCTAAAGCCCCACCTCCCACACTCTCTCTCATTCGGCGCTGGCGCGGGACCCCCGCGCGGCGAGCGAGGCGTTCATGAAGGTCCAGGTCGAGGAGCTGTCTCCGGTCGAGAAGAAGCTCTCCATCGAGGTTGACAGCACGCGCGTGGCGGACGAGCTGACGCGCGCCTACACGTCCATTGGCAAGCAGGTGAAGCTGCCCGGCTTCCGCCAGGGCAAGGTCCCCCGCCGCATCCTCGAGCAGCGGTTCCGCGAGCAGGTGGAGGACGACGTCATCCAGCGCGTGGTGCAGTCCGCCTACGTGGAGGCCATCACCCAGCACAACGTGGAGCCGGTCAGCCAGCCCCAGGTGACGAACTCCGGCCTCAAGCCCGGCGCGCCCTTCTCCTTCGAGGCCCGCGTCGAGGTGAAGCCCAAGGTCGAGGCCAAGGACTACAAGGAGCTGCCGCTCAAGAAGACGGAGACGGCCGTCCCCGACGCCCAGGTCACCGAGCAGCTGGAGAAGATGCGCGAGTCCCACTCCACCCTGGAGCCGGTGGCGGACCGGGACGTGGCCCGCGCGGGTGACTTCGCCACGGTGGACTACGAGGCCACCATCGACGGCCAGCCCTTCGTGGGCAGCAAGGCCGAGGCTGTCACCGCGGAGATCGCCCCCGGCGAGCTGGTGGACTCCAACATCGCCGCCCTCGAGGGCGTGAAGGTGGGAGACACCAAGGAGCTCGACTACGCCTTCCCGCCGGACTACCGGGTGGAGGAGGTGAAGGGGAAGACGGCCCACTTCAAGCTCCAGCTCAAGGGCATCAAGGAGAAGAAGGTCCCCGAGCTCAACGACGAGCTGGCCAAGGAGCTGGGCGCTCCGACGGTGGACGAGCTGCGCGCCAAGGTGAAGTCCAACCTGGAGGCCACGCAGAAGTCCAAGGCCCAGCAGGAGGACCGCGAGGCCCTCATCAAGGCCCTCATCGAGCGCAACCCCTTCGAGGTGCCCAAGGCCATGGTGGAGCGCGCCATCGACTCCATGCTGGAGGGCGCGCTGCGCCAGATGCAGCGCTCCGGGCTGGACGTGCGTAACCTGGGCCTGGACTTCATGCGCCTGCGCGACGAGATGCGCGAGCGCGCCGTCCAGGAGGTGAAGGGCACGCTGCTCTTCGAGGCCATCGCCCTCAAGGAGGGCATCCAGGCGACCGACGAGGACATGGACAAGAAGATCGAGGAGCTGGCGACCGAGTCCGGCCAGCCGGTGGCCAACATCCGCAAGTACTTCAAGAGCCAGGATGACCGCTTGGGGTTGTCCCTCCGACTGCGGGAAGAAAAGACGATTGAATTCCTGAAGGCTCAGGCGAAGTATTCTTAGGACCTTTCGCCGCGCCTTCCCGAGGACTCGACTCCATGCCCTTCATGCCCATTCCCTACGTCATCGAGCAGACTCACCGGGGTGAGCGCTCGTACGACATCTACAGCAGGCTCCTGAAGGACCGCATCGTGATGCTCGGGACGGAGATCGACGACGACGTGTCCAACGCCATCGTCGCCCAGCTCCTCTTCCTGGAGTCCGAGGACCCGGACAAGGACATCAACATCTACATCAACTCGCCCGGTGGCTCCGTCACGGCGGGCCTGGCCATCTATGACACGATGCAGTACGTGAAGTGTCCGGTGTCCACCATCTGCGTGGGCCAGGCGGCCTCCATGGGGGCCGTGCTCCTGCTCGCCGGCGCCAAGGGCAAGCGCTACGCCCTGCCGAGCGCTCGCATCATGATCCACCAGCCGCTCGGTGGGGTGCGTGGCCAGGCGACGGACATCGAGATCCAGGCCAAGGAAATCCTGCGGATGCGGGCCAAGCTCAACGATCTCATCGTCAAGCACACCGGCCAGCCGCTCGAGCGGGTGGAGAAGGACACCGACCGCGACTACTTCATGGGCGCGGCCGAGGCGAAGGCCTACGGCATCCTGGACGAGATCCAGGTGGCCCGGAAGCCGACGGCGCTGGGCAAGGACGAGAAGAAGTAGCCGCGCGCACTGTCGCGTAGCAGCCAGCCGGAGCCGCGGGAATGGTGCCCCGCGCCTCCGGCTTTCTGCTTCCTGCGGTACGGTGGAAAGGCTGTTAACTACCTCCCAGGCACGTGGACGTCCCGGTGTGGGGCTGACTAGATTGAGCCGGGGCCAGGGGTACGGACGGTTTTTGGAAGGTTTCTTCCAGAGAGGCGCAGCGAGGGCATCATGGCGGGCAAGAACGTGGAGAAGCGAGACAACCAGACCCTCTGCTGCTCCTTCTGCGGCAAGTCGCAGAAGGAGGTGAAGAAGCTCATCGCGGGACCGACGGTCTACATCTGCGACGAGTGCATCGGCCTGTGCAACGACATCATCGCGGAGGAGATCGACCGCGAGGAGACCAAGGACACCAAGCTCCGGATTCCTCGGCCCAGCGAGATCAAGGCCATCCTGGACGAGTACGTCATCGGCCAGGATCGGGCGAAGAAGACGCTCTCGGTGGCGGTGCACAACCACTACAAGCGCATCGAGACCAAGGTCCAGATGGACGACGTGGAGCTCCAGAAGAGCAACATCCTGCTCCTGGGCCCCACCGGCAGCGGCAAGACGCTGCTGGCGCAGACGCTGGCGCGCATCCTCAACGTCCCCTTCACCATCGCGGACGCCACCTGCCTCACCGAGGCCGGCTACGTGGGCGAGGACGTCGAGAACATCATCGTCAACCTGCTCCAGGCGGCGGACCACGACATTGAGCGGGCCCAGCGCGGCATCGTCTACATCGACGAGATCGACAAGATCGCCCGCAAGTCGGAGAACCCCTCCATCACCCGCGACGTGTCCGGCGAGGGCGTGCAGCAGGCCCTGCTGAAGATCATCGAGGGCACCATCGCCAACGTGCCCCCGAAGGGCGGCCGCAAGCACCCGCAGCAGGAGTTCCTGCAGGTGGACACGACGAACATCCTGTTCATCTGCGGCGGCGCGTTCGGTGGGCTGGAGCAGATCATCGAGCGGCGCCTGGGTGGCCGCAGCCTGGGCTTCGGCGCGGACATCCAGTCCAAGAAGCAGCGCAACCTCACCGAGCTGCTCAAGCACGTGGAGCCGGAGGACCTCCTGAAGTTCGGGATGATCCCCGAGTTCATCGGCCGCCTGCCCATCATCACCGCGCTGGAGGAGCTGGACGAGCCCGCGCTGGTGAACATCCTCAGCCAGCCGAAGAACGCGCTCACCAAGCAGTACCGCAAGCTCTTCGATCTGGACGGGGTGACGCTGAAGTTCACGGACGGGGCGCTCAAGGCGATTGCCTCGGAGGCCATCCGCCGCAAGGCGGGCGCGCGCGGCCTGCGCTCCATCCTCGAGAGCGCCATGCTGGACGTGATGTACGAGCTGCCGTCCCGGAAGACGGCCCGCGAGGTGCTCATCTCCGAGGAGGTCATCCTCAAGAAGAGCGAGCCCGTGGTGCTCTACGCCCACGAGAAGGACGAGCCCAAGAAGGAGTCCGCCTAGCCCCGGAGCTGTATACCGGAGGGCATGACGGGGCGCGTCAGGGCCGTGGGAGCGGCTGGGCGCGCCCTTGTTGCGCCTGGGGGCTCCCTGGCTTGCGGGCGCTCGAAGGCGGACCGCACTTTTTGTGGGATGGGCAGGGCCCTTCCTGTATCTGGATGCAGTCATGAAGAGACTGCTGCTGTCCGCATGGGTGCTGCTCGCGGCGTGCGCGGGCCCCGCTGCCTCTATCTCCGCCGTGGCCACGGCAGCCCCGTCCCAGGAGGGAACGCAACGTATGAAGTACCCGGCGACGCGTGCGGAGCCCATCGTGGACACGCTGCACGGGGTCCCGGTGGCCGACCCGTACCGCTGGCTCGAGGATGAGAAGGCCTCCGAGGTCCAGGGGTGGATGAAGGCCCAGGACGGCCTCACGCGGGAGTGGCTCGGCAAGGTGCCCGGCCGGGACGGGCTCGCCCGGCGCTTCCGCGAGCTGTTCTACCAGGAGTCCATCTCCCCGCCGGTGCGCCGCGCCAGCCGCTACTTCTACTTCCGGACGCACAAGGACAAGGAGAAGGCCATCCTCTACTGGCGCGAGGGTGAGGGCGGGGCCGAGAAGGTTCTTCTGGACCCGAACGGCTGGAGCCAGGACGGCTCGGTGTCGCTGGGCTTCGCGGTGCCCTCGTGGGATGGGCGCAAGCTGGCCTTCGCCCAGAAGCCCAACGCCGCGGACGAGTCCATCCTCCACGTGCTGGACGTGGACTCCGGGCAGTGGTCCCAGGTGGACGTCATCCCGGGCACCAAGTACGCGGAGCCCAAGTGGACGCCGGACGGCCAGGGCTTCTATTACGAGTGGCTGCCGGTGGATGACTCCATCCCGGTGGATCAGCGGCCCGGCTACACCGAGATCCGCTTCCACGCGCTGGGCATGGATCCGAAGAAGGACACGCTGGTGCACCCGCGTACGGGGGACCCGTCCACCTTCGTCTCGAAGGATCTCAGCCGGGACGGGAAGTACCTCTTCGTCTTCATCATCCGCGGCTGGAGCGAGAACGACATCTACTGGAAGCGGGTGGGGGAGAAGGACTTCCGCCTGCTGGTGAAGGGCACTGGCGCGAAGTACGCGGTGCAGGCCTGGAAGGACCAGTTCTACGTCACCACGGACGAGGGGGCGCCCCGGCAGCGCGTCTTCCGCGTCTCGCCGGAGAAGCCCGAGCGGGCGGCCTGGAAGGAGCTCGTCCCCGAGGATCCCGTGGCCTCGCTGGAGAGCCTGACGGTGGTGGGCGGGCACCTGGCCATGGAGTACCTGCGGGACGCGGCCAGCGAGCTGCGCCTCACCACGCTCGAGGGCAAGCCGGTGCGCACCGTGGCGCTGCCCGGCGTGGGCGCCGCCAGCAACCTGGTGGGGTTGGAGGACCAGGACGAGGCCTTCTTCCTCTTCAGCTCCTTCACCACGCCCCGGCAGGTCTACAAGACGTCCATCGCCTCGGGGAAGGTGGAGCTGTGGGCCCGGGTGGAGGTGCCCGTCGACACGGACCTCTATACCGTGCGGCAGGTCTTCTACCCGTCCAAGGACGGCACGAAGATCCCCCTGTTCCTCGTGCACCGGAAGGACCTGAAGCGGGATGGGCAGCGGCCCACGCTGCTGTACGGGTACGGCGGCTTCAACGTGAGCATGCAGCCGAGCTTCCGCTCCAGCATCTTCCCGTGGCTGGACGCGGGCGGGGTGTACGCCGTAGCCAACCTGCGCGGCGGCGGCGAGTACGGCAAGGCCTGGCACGAGGCTGGACGCCTGGAGCGGAAGCAGAACGTCTTCGACGACTTCCACGCCGCGGCCGAGTACCTGGTGCGTGAGCAGTACACGCGGCCGGGCCGGCTGGCCATCCACGGCGGCAGCAACGGTGGCCTGCTGGTGGGGGCGGTGATGACCCAGCGGCCGGAGCTCTACGGCGCGGTGGTGTGCGCGGTGCCGCTGTTGGACATGGTGCGCTACCACCAGTTCGGCAGCGGCCGGACGTGGATCCCCGAGTACGGCACGGCGGACAAGCCCTCGGACTTCCAGGTACTTTACGCCTACTCGCCCTACCACCGGCTGAAGGCGGGGGTGCGCTACCCGCCGCTGCTGATGATGTCGGCGGACCATGATGACCGGGTGGACCCGATGCACGCGCGCAAGTTCGTGGCGGCGTTACAGAACCTGGAGGGGCCTGGCGCGTCGGCGCTGCTGCGCATCGAGGCGAACGCGGGCCACGGAGGTGCAGACCAGGTGGCCAAGGCCATCGAGTCCAGCGCGGACATGATGGCGTTCCTCTTCCAGACCTTTGGCATGACGGGACCGGCCGGTGGAGCGACGGCTGGGGCTCGCTGAAGCAGCAGGCGGACACTCGACGATGGAACGGGTGTTCCCTTGAAGGCAGGTGGGCGTTCCCCAACCTTTAGCCGGGGAACGGCGGGACTATTCACCGTGTTATAGAACCGTCTTCGTATCTCGCACGGCTGCTGACCTGGCTACCGTGCAGGCAACTTCACTAGGGACTTGCGACTCCGGTCGGCAAGCAGGCAGGTGGCGAGCAAATGTTCTTCGGACGTGACGACAAGAAGGATGAAAAGAAGCGGGGCCTGACGGTGCCGCTCCTGCCCCTTCGGGACATCATCGTGTTCCCGCACATGGTGGTGCCGCTGTTCGTCGGCCGGGAGAAGTCCATCGCAGCCCTCAAGGACGCGATGGCCCACAAGGGTCCCGACGACAAGGCCGTCATTCTCCTGGCCGCGCAGAAGAAGGCCAAGACGAACGACCCGACTCCCGACGACATCTTCCACTTTGGCACCGTGGGCCATGTCATCCAGCTGCTGCCGCTGCCGGATGGCACGGTGAAGGTGCTGGTGGAGGGCGTGCGCCGGGCCAAGGTGCGCAAGTTCCTCCCCAACGACGCCTTCTTCATGGTGGACGTGGAGGAGCTGGAGGAGCAGTCCGAGAAGTCCGTGGAGCTCGAGGCGCTGGTGCGCAGCGTGCACTCGGTCTTCGAGGCCTTCGTCAAGCTCAACAAGCGGATTCCGCCCGAGATGCTGATGCAGGTGGCCAGCATCGATGATCCGGCGCGGCTGGCGGACACCATCGTCGCCCACCTGTCGCTGAAGCTGAACGACAAGCAGGCGCTGCTCGAGACGGAGAGCCCGGCCAAGCGGCTGGAGAAGCTCTACGAGCTGATGCAGGGCGAGATCGAGATCCTCCAGGTGGAGAAGAAGATCCGCACCCGCGTCAAGAAGCAGATGGAGAAGACCCAGAAGGAGTACTACCTGAATGAGCAGATGCAGGCCATTCAGAAGGAGCTGGGCGAGCGGGACGAGTTCAAGAACGAGATCCAGGAGATCGAGGAGAAGCTCAAGAACAAGCGGATGAGCAAGGAGGCCACGCTCAAGGTCAAGAAGGAGCTGAAGAAGCTCCGGATGATGAGCCCGATGAGCGCCGAGGCCACCGTCGTCCGCAACTACATCGACTGGATCATCAGCCTGCCCTGGTACGAGGAGACGCAGGACCGTCTCGACGTCACCGAGGCCGAGCGGGTGCTCAACGAGGACCACTACGGGCTGAAGAAGCCCAAGGAGCGCATCCTCGAGTACCTGGCCGTGCAGCAGCTGGTGAAGAAGCTCAAGGGCCCCGTGCTCTGCTTCGTGGGGCCTCCGGGCGTGGGCAAGACGTCGCTCGCGCGCTCGATTGCTCGGGCCACCGGCCGCAAGTTCGTGCGCCTGTCGCTGGGCGGCGTGCGGGACGAGGCGGAGATCCGCGGCCACCGGCGCACGTACATCGGCGCGATGCCGGGCAAGCTCATCCAGAGCCTGAAGAAGGCGGGCAGCAACAACCCCGTCTTCCTGCTGGACGAGATCGACAAGATGTCCACGGACTTCCGCGGTGACCCGAGCGCGGCGCTGCTGGAGGTGCTGGACCCGGAGCAGAACCACACCTTCAATGACCACTACCTGGATCTCGACTACGACTTGTCCAAGGTGATGTTCATCTGCACCGCGAACACGATGCACAACATCCCCGGTCCGCTGCAGGACCGCATGGAGGTCATCCGGATCGCGGGCTACACCGAGCCGGAGAAGCTGAGCATCGCGCGGCGCTACCTCATCCCGAAGGAGCAGGAGGCCAACGGGCTGATCGATCTCAAGGTGGACTTCACCAGCGACGCGCTGCGGACGATCATCCACCGGTACACGCGCGAGTCGGGCGTGCGCTCGCTGGAGCGTGAGATCGGCGGCGTGTTCCGCAAGATTGCGCGCGACGTGCTGAAGAACGGCAAGCGCGACATCGCGGTGGACCGCAAGCAGGCGATGAAGTTCCTGGGCACGCCTCGCTACCGCTACGGGGTGGCCGAGCGCGAGGACCAGGTGGGCATCGTCACCGGCCTGGCGTGGACGGAGATGGGCGGAGAGATCCTCACCACCGAGGCCACGGTGATGCCGGGCAAGGGCAAGCTCATCATCACCGGCAAGCTGGGCGAGGTGATGCAGGAGTCCGCGCAGGCGGCCATGTCGTACGTGCGCTCGCGCGCCGACCGGTTCGGCATCGACCGGAAGGTGTTCGAGAACTACGACATCCACGTCCACCTGCCCGAGGGCGCCATCCCGAAGGATGGCCCGTCCGCCGGTGTCACCATGTGCACCGCGCTGGTCTCCGCGCTCACCAAGGTGCCGGTGCGCAGGGACGTGGCGATGACGGGTGAGATCACCCTGCGCGGCCGCGTGCTGCCCATTGGAGGCCTGAAGGAGAAGACCCTGGCGGCGCACCGCGCCGGCATCAAGACGGTCCTCATCCCGAAGGCGAACAAGAAGGATCTGAGGGACATCCCGAAGAAGATCCGCTCGCAGCTGCGCATCATCCCGGTGGAGTTCGTGGACGACGTGCTCCGCGTGGCGCTGGTGCTGGAGAAGCCGGAGGAGTTCGGCCGCGGCAAGGCCACGAGCGAGGGGCTGAAGGTCCCCGGTGTCCCGGAGACGCAGCCGGCTCCGGTGGGCGCCCCGGCCTGACAGCCGAGGTGATGGATTGGGAGTGAAGGGCTCGGGACCGCAGGCGGTTCCGGGCCCTTCGCCTTTTGAGGCCTCAGCGCGGGCTCGAGGCGCTCTGCCAGGGGAAGAGGTAGCCCAGCGGCCGGTGGACGCGCGCGGCCCAGGAGGCCTCGGTGTGCCGGCCGCCCTTGTGCTCGTAGTGGTACAGGCCCTCGCCCTGCACGTAGCCCTTGGACTGCAGGGCCTCCTTCATGCGCTGGGTGGGAATCCACGGATCCCGGTTCGTGCCGGCGTCGATGTAGAACTTCACCGGGAGGGGCTCCCGCCACGAGTACACCTCGTTGACGAGGTCCACGCCGTTCCACCCGAACGCGCTGGAGAGACTGGCCACCTTGGAGAAGACGTGGGGGTAGCGCGTCCCCAGGTAGAAGGAGATGAGGCCGCCGAGCGAGGAGCCCATCAGCGCCGTGTCCTCGCGGCCCGGCAGCGTGCGGTAGCGGCTGTCCACCCAGGGCTTCACGGTCTCCACGAGGAAGCGGCCATAGAGGTCCGCGCCGCCGAAGCGCTCGGAGCGGGGGCCGGCGGTGTACTCGTACGAGCGCTCCCTGCCCAGGTTGGAGATGCCCACGACGATCACCTCATCCATGAGCCCCTTCGCGACGAGCGCCTCGCGGGTGCGATCCACGCCCCAGGACACGCCGGTGAAGGAGGTGGAGTCCTCGAAGCAGTTCTGGCCGTCGTGCATGTAGAGCACGGGGTAGCGCTTGAGCGGGTTGTCCACGTAGCTCGGCGGTAGAGAGAGGATGAGCGTGCGCGAGTTGTTCAGCTGCGGGGAGAAGAAGTCGTGCTTCTTCTCCAGCGTGCCCGCGCCCGGGGTGAAGGAGGGGTAGATGTCCACGGGGGCGCCCGCCCTGAGCTGGTAGTTGCCGCCGACGGACCAGACCCTGTCATTGAGCAGCGGCTTGAACTCCAACTTGCCCGCGGAGCGCGGCCAGACGTAGGTCCACACGTGTCCCTCGGACCAGGTGGCGGGTTCGCCCACGCTCCAGGCCAGCGGAGGCTTGCTGCCGCGCAGGGTGATGCGGTTGCCCCAACCGGCGTCGTAGTGGACGCGAATGAGGGTGCCTTCCACGGGTCTCTTGGAACGGGGTGACATGGCGGGGCTCTCATAGCAACCTGGATGCTTGTTCGCATGGAGGGAAGGCTGTGAACCCCCGCGATTGATGGTTCTGTGAAGGCGGCCCTGTAAGCTCGGGCGGTGCTTCCGGTGCTCGGGAGCCATGACAAGGAGGCTCCCCATGAGGTGCTGGGTGGTTCCGTTGCTGCTTGCGTTCCTAGCAGCGTGCACCAGCCCTAAGAAGGTGGTTCGGTTGGACACTGGTCAGGGTGAGCCCAGCGTCCATGTCCCGCGACGCGACGTGGAACCGGTGGAGGTGAGCGAAGAGGAGTTCCGGCAGGCCGTGGCGAAGCACGCCCACTCAGTGCCTGCCGTGGAGCGGCCTCTGGAGTACACCCGGCAGGTGTTCGGAGTGCCCGAGCGCAGTGGGTGGTACCGGTACGAGAGCCGGAGCCAGCGGCTCATCGCGTCCGAGCCGGACAATCCCCGGAACCTGCGGCTGCTGCCGGAGGACGAGGAGCTGAAGCGCCGCTACCTGCTGTGGTGCGAGCAAAGGTGGGGAGGAGGGGATTGCCTGCGGCTGCTGGTGGACAAGCCCTACCTGGATGGGGATGCCAGGTACGCGCTGGCCATGGCGATCGCCCACAGCAAGGTGCTGGGCGCCATGAAGGAGGAACTCGCGCGAACGGTGAGTCCCCAGGCGGTGGTGGCCACGGTGGTCGGTGGCCTGACGATGTATGCGGTACTCCTGTCACTGCCCGAGCCCGTGACCAAGGGCGTGGCCGCGCTGCTGACGCTGGGAGCGGTGGGGTACCTGGGCTGGGACACGGTGTGGCGGTTGATAGATGGGTGGCTGGTGCTGATGAAGGAGGTGGATCAGGCCACCACCTTCGACGGCATTTATGCATCCGGAGACAAGTTCGGGAACGTGATGGGGGAGAAGGCGGCCCGAGCGTTCGTGATGCTGGCCACCCTGGCGGTGGGGAACACGGCGGCGGGGATGGCGACGAAGCTGCCAACGTTGCCGGGAGCAGGGCAGGCAGCGGTGGTGGCCGGGACGCAGTTGAACCTTCGCTTCACGGCTCCGGCGCTGGCGCAGGTGGAGTCAGTCGCGCTCAGTGCCGAGGGCGTCACCATCGCGCTGGCGTCCAATGCCGTGGCCATGGCGGCGAGCGGCAACTCCGGAGGCCAAGCGGGAACTCAGGCCATGCCACCCAACTCCGGTGGGCCAGGGGAGTGGGTCGAGGCGAGCGAGGGCATGTCCGAGCAGGCGCGCCGTTATCAGGTGCAGGTGACAGGCGCCCCCGAGGGCTATGTCTACCGCGTCAAGTTGGGAGACAAGTACGTGAAGTTCGATGGGTACGATGAGGGAGTGCTCCTCGAAACCAAGAGCACCGGCTACGCGCAGTGGATCGACAAGAATCTGAACTTTCTCAGGATCTTCGAGGGGCGGAAACAGGTGCTCGAGCAGGCACGGCGCCAGTTGGCAGCTGCCAATGGAACGCCCATCCGGTGGATTGTCGCTGAGGAGAAACTCGCCGGTGCGCTCAGGAAGCTGTTCAATGCAAACGGCCTTGATGAGATCGAGGTGCTCCATATTCCTCCGGCGCCCAAAGGAGTAGGGATTCAATGATTGAGACCTACTACGCCGGTTCCTACTGGCTCGCCCGGGCCGAATCCGCTGGAGCCTGCGCACGCCGCGCGGAGCGGTTCTTCCAATTGCTGGGACGCTGCGACCCGGCATGGACCCACTGGTACCAGCCGGCGGGCTCCTTTGAGGAAGCGCTCAAACGCCCGTTCACGATGAACTCGGCAAACTTCGAGAAGCTGTTCGAGGAAGAGGAGAATCACTTTGGTGATCGCGTCTCCTACCACTTGTGGACGGGCGAGAATCTTCACGAAACGTCCGGCGTTGATGGTTCGTGCGGTTCAGCAGGCACCGTGGTTCCCTCTACCTGTGTCCTCGAGCCCTTCGACGAAGGCCCTGTCGGGGACAGGATCCTGACGGCGTCCATCATGACCGAGGTGCTGCGCGCAATGGCTCTGGCCTGGGACCCGGAGTGGGGAGTGGCTACTTCTACGGCGCACCGCGACAGCGTCACGGGGAAACCGAAGGCGGGCACCTTCGTGGGGTGGGTGATGTACTTCTCGCGGCTGCGAGGCACAGTGCCGCCCCTGCCTGCGCCCGTGCGCATCGAGCCGGTGGAGGACAAGGGAACCCTCGTCATCCTCACCCCCGAACGGTTCACCGCTTCCAACCTGGAGCATGTCGCGCTGGCCGCCCGCGTCCACGAACTGCTGAACCGGGCCGGGCTGCTGCGGCCGTTGCAGCCATGGCCGATGGGTTGACTTCGCAGCCATAGGTTGCTGGGTCGGGCGGGAAGTGGCAGGCAGGACTCGCGGTCCGCTGGCTTCGTTCCTTTTGACGCCGGGCGCGGTAGAACTCGCGCCGGTGGCTTCCCGTCCTCGACTCGTGCTGGCGCTCATGGGGCTGTGGCTCGCCACGGCCTGTGGGCCGTGCGGCTTCCAGCCCGATCCCGGCATCAAGATCATCGTCCCCGCGATGCCTACCACGCTGGACTGGAGCTACTCGGACCCGGCGAGCTGGTCGAACTACCCGGTCATGCTCGCCACCCAGAAGGGGCTCACCACCCTGGGCTCGGACAACTCCGTGCAGCCGGGTCTGGCCGAGCGCTGGGAGCGGGAGCGCGACGCTCAGGGGCGCGAGGTCTACACCTTCCACCTGCGCCCGGAGGTCCGGTGGTCGGACGGCACCACCCCGCTTACCGCCCAGGACTTCGTCTTCGGATGGCGGCGCGCGATGCTCGGCCGCGAGCGCGGGGAGATGGCCGAGATCGCAGGGGCTCGGGAGACCGTGGCGCTGCAGGAGCACGGCGCTCCCGCCGAGCAGGTCCAAGCGGCACTCGAGCGCACGGGCGTGGAGGCGCTGGATCCGCACACCCTGCGCGTGACGCTGGAGCGGCCTCGCAGCTACTTCCTGTCACGTCTGGCCAACGTCTACCTCTTCTTCCCCGCTCCCTCCGCAGACCTCGCCGGCAAGTCCGACGAAGAGATCCGCGACTACTTCGACCGGCCCAGGGAGGGGCGGCCCCTGTCGCTCGGGCCCTACCGCGTGGAGCGCTGGGACCGGGCAGGGGAGCGCGTGCGGTTGGTGCACAACCCAGCCTCGGCGTTCCAGCCGCCGCTCGAGCCGGGTGAGCGCCCCGCTCCGGTCGTCACGCTGATGAAGTCGGAGATCGGCTCGGCCCTCTACGAGCGCGGCCGGGTGGACTTCGTCTTCATCGACAGCGCGCTCGCACTGCGGGGGCGGCGCCCCGAGGATCTCCACTATGAGCCGCTGCTCTCCACGTACTTCCTCGCCCTCAACACCGAGCGCCCGCCGCTGAACCGGCCCGAGGTGCGGCGCGCCATCGCCCACGCGCTGGATCGGGATGCCCTGCTCGCTGGGCTGCTGCCCGCCGTGCGGCCCACGAACGTACTGCTGCCGCCGGACCTGCCGGGGGCCGCGACTCCCGAGGAGGCCGCACGCCTGCCGCACTTCGATCGGGAGCGCGCCCGGGAGGAACTGCGCGGCGTGCCCGGCCTGGATCGGCCGCTGCGCCTCGTCTTCAGGGCAGGAGACTCCTTCGTCCCAGAGGTGGCCATCGCCGAGCGCATCGTCGCGCAGCTCGCCGCCGTGGGCATCACGGTGACGCTCGATGCACGGTCGGACTTCTCATCCGAGGTGGCCCGGCGCACGCCGGAAGGCCCGCGCGCCTATGACATGTACATGCGCCGGCTGGGCGCCGACTACGCCCACCCGAACACCTTCTTCACCCTCTTCGAGCGCGAGGGCAACCACCAGACCGGCTGGGAGACCCAGGGCGGTGGCGAGCCCATGGCGCGCTTCGAGCGGCTGCTCGAGGAGGCCGACGCCGAGGCGGATGCCTCTCGCGCCCGGACGCTGTACGCCGAGGCCCAGGCCCTGCTGCTGGACGAGCAGGCCGTCATCGTCCCGCTGTACCACCCGGATCGCTACTACCGCTCACGGGCGAGGTTGCGCGGGCTCGATGTGGATCCGTTCAACTTCCTCGCCCTGAAGTCCCTCCGGCTCGCGCCCGAGGCAGGGGAGGGGGGCTCGAGGCCATGAGGCAGCTCCTGGTCCGGCTCGGCCGGCAGCTCGCGCTCGTCCCCATCGTCGCGCTGGCCTCGTACTTCCTCATGGCCAGCCTCCCGCTCACCACCGAGGACGACAGCAAGCGTCAGGTGTCCCCGGAGCTGGCGGCCTCCTACCGGAGGGATCTCGGCGTCGGCGAGCCCCTGGGCTTCCTGCGCCCGTGGCAGAAGCTCTTCCGGGGCGAGCGCCTCGGCACGAGCGCCCAGGGCGTCACCGGCGACGAGCTGCTCCTCAAGCTCTCCGGCAGCGTTGGGGTCGGGCTGGTGGCGTTGGCACTCGCGCTCCTCTGGGCGCTGGCCTTCGCTCTCCTCAAGAACCGCTGGAGGCGGGGACGCCTCGCGGTGCTGGGGGATGCCATTCCGGCGGTGGCCTTCGGGACGCCCGTCTTCATCCCCGCGCTCCTGCTGGCACCCGCCGTGGTGGAGCGAGGCCACCTCCTCCCCGAGCTGACCGCCGCGCTCGTCATCTCCCTCTGGCCCGGCGTCTTCCTCGGCACCCTGCTCGGGGATGCGCTGGAGACCGAGCTGGCCCGGGACTACGTGCGCACCGCCGCCAGCAAGGGCCTGTCTCCGGGCGTGGTGCTGCGCCGCCACGTGCTGCCCAACGTGCTCCCGGCCCTGCTGGACGCCATTGGCCCCGTGGCCACCGCGTTGCTCGCGGGCTCCTTCGCCGCCGAGCGCGTCTTCGGTCTGCCGTACTTCGGCCAGCTCTATGTCCTCGCCGTCCTCCAGAAGCAGGTCGCCGTCGTCGTCGTGGCCACCACCGTCTTCGCCTCGGTGCTCGCCGCCGTGGGGCTCATGGTCGAGGTCGTCCGGCTCCTCGTGGATCCCCGCGCCCGGGAGGACCGGACATGAGGCGCATCCCCGTCCAGGCGTGGGTAGGGCTGGCCCTCCTGATCGGGCTCGGCGCGCTGAGCCTGCTCGCGGGCCGGGTCTTCCCCGAGGTGCTCGCGAGCACCTGTCCCCTCGGCAATGACCCGACGCACCCGGATCGCACCGTGTGTGAGCTGGCCTTCGGGGGCCTCTGGGTCTCGCTCGCCATCGGGCTGACCGCGGGGGCGCTCTCCACCGGCCTGGGCCTGCTCGTGGCGGCCGTGGCCCGGCTGTCCGGCGGAGCCCTGGAGCGCTGGGTGATGCGCCTGGCCGATGCCTTCTTCGCGCTCCCGGACGTGCTGGTGGTGATGGTGCTCCAGCTCGCGGGCCAGTCGCTGGTGGACGCGGGCGCCGGGGCGGGCCTGGGCCCCTTCGGTCTCATGGTGGTGTCGCTGGCGCTCGTGGGCTGGGCCGGGCCCGCGCGCATGTTCCGCAACCGCCTGGACACCCTCGAGGGCCAGGAGTTCGTCGCCGCCTCCCGCGCGCTTGGAGGCAGCGGGCCGCACGTGCTCCGCATTCATCTGTGGCCCGCGCTGCGCCCCTTCGTCCTCGCGGTCTTCCTCAGCCGGCTGCCCGCGGCCATCCTCGCCGAGTCCACCGTGAGCTTCTTCGGCATCGCCCGCATGGAGCCCATGTCCCTGGGCCGCTACCTGGGCACCAGCTACGCCGCGCTCATCTACGAGGGAGGCACCCGCGTCGTCATTCCCGCGTGGCTGCTGCTGGTGCTGCTCGTGCTCGGCGCCTCGCTCGCCTCCCAGGCGCTCGCTACCCGCACCCGGCGTGCTTGAACTCCTCGTTCAAGTCCCTGGGATGCCAAGGTTTTCCAAGCACTCGCGGAGGAATTCCCCCTGTGCGTGGGTGGGTTCCCTCAACGCACACCTTTCTTGTCCTCGAGAGCCCACCCATGTCCCTCCCGACCGATGATCTCTCCACGCAGGTCAGCCCCGAGCGGCGCAGTGATGACTTGAAGGTCGAGCCGGTCCGCGGCGCGGTCCTCGTCGTCGAGGACGATCCCTCCAGCCGTGAGCTGCTGGTGGAGCTGCTCACCCAGTGGGGCTACGAGCCCCTGCCCGTGGGCAGCGCCGAGGAGGCCGAGTTCGCCGTGCGCAACAAGCGCATGGACGCCGCCGTCGTGGATGTCTTCCTGCCGGGCCGCAGCGGCGCCACGCTCATGTCCCGCCTGCGCGAGCGCTTTCCCCAGGCCATCCTCATTGGGGTGAGCGCCATGAGCGACGCGGCCATGGCTCGCAAGTGCAAGGGGCTCGGGGCGGACCTGTTCATCGGCAAGCCGGTGATGCCGGAGAAGCTGGCCAAGGCGCTCCAGTCCAAGCACACCAGCTGGCACTGAGCCCGCTTGCACGCTCCCCCCGGGACGTTCGATGCTCAGCGTGTGAAGACGCTCGCTCCTGGGTTGCTCCTGGCCATGCCCCAGCTTGGGGATCCCAACTTCCACCGCTCGGTCGTCCTGATGATCGAGCACGGAGAGGGAGGCTCCATGGGGCTCGTTGTCAACCGGGGGGCCCCCCTGACGCTCGGCGAGCTGGCGAGGGGGCAGTCCCTGAAGATCGCCCCCGAGCGCAACCAGGATCCCGTCTTCATCGGAGGCCCTGTGGAGTCCCACCGCGGCTTCATCCTCCATGACGATGCCTCGGTCTCCGAGAAGCACCCGGTCCTGCCGGGCCTCTACCTGAGCGTCACGCTGGACTCCCTGAGCCCGCTGCTGGAGTCCCCCACCCCTCATGTGCGCTTCTGCCTGGGCTATGCGGGCTGGGGGCCCAAACAACTGGAGCAGGAGATGGCGGCGGGCTCCTGGCTGTTCTCCGAGGCGACGGCCGAGGCCATCCTCGAGGGCAACCCCTCCCAGCTGTGGGAGGAGACCTTGAGGGGGATGGGTGTCGACCCGGCCATGCTCATGGTGGGAAAGGGACTGAACTGAATGCTGGACCCAGAAAACATTCGCGCACGCATCCTCGGGGCCCTGCCCGGCTCCGAGGTCCAGGTGCAGGACACCACGGGCACGGGCGATCACTTCGAGGCCTATGTGGTCAGCCCAGCTTTTGCCGGCAAGCCCATGGTGCAGCAGCACAAGCTCGTCTATGCCGCTGTCCAGGACTGGCTGGGGACGGGCGAGCTGCACGCCCTGGCGCTAAAAACCTATACGCCCGAGCAATGGAAGAAGCTCGGGCCTCGCTGAGAGGACCTGACCCATGACCCCTGAACTCAAGGCTCGCTTCGACGAGGAGATCCGCTCCCACAAGATCGTCCTCTTCATGAAGGGCAACGCCCTGTTCCCGCAGTGCGGCTTCTCCGCCCGGGCGCTGCAGCTGCTGCAGCCCTACGGCCAGGTGCACACGGTGGACGTGCTGGCCGACCCCGAGATCCGCCAAGGCATCAAGGACTACTCGAACTGGCCCACCATCCCGCAGATCTTCATCAACGGGGAGTTCGTCGGCGGCTCCGACATCCTCATGGAGCTGGCCGAGCGCGGCGAGCTGGCGGACCTCGTCGCCGGCAAGAAGGCCGAGGGCTGAGGCAGGCGTACAATTCACCACAGTAGCGGCGCCTGCCCGAGCTCTCCAGGGAGCGGGCAGGGGCCTCACGACGGGCTGCGCGTTCGCACATAGAATGCGCGCCGCTAGCGTGAGAGGACCGCCGTGGCTACCGCGACACCGCCAAACCCTGGAGAGACGAACCCGACCCCCGAGCCGACGCCGGCCCCTGCGCCGAGCGGCTCCGCCCCTGTGCTGGCGGGCCCTGGCCCCGCGGCTGACGTGAAGCCCGCGGATCCGGAGGACTCGACGCCCACGGCGAAGACCCAGTCGCTCATGCAGCGGGTGCAGGAGTGGCGCCAGCGCCACGAGATGCTGGAGATCGCGGCGTTCTTCTTCATCGGCTTCGTCTACGACGTGCTGACGCTGAGCCGCATCGACGACACGCTGACGATGGTGCAGCAGTTCGTGTACCTGGGCGTGCTGGCCACGCTGCTGCTGCTGGAGCAGAAGCACCCGGAGGGCTCCGAGCCGCCGAAGGCGCTGGCCAAGGTGTGGAAGTGGCGCGAGGACGCCATCCACTTCTTCTACGGCAGCCTGCTGAGCTCCTACACGCTGTTCTTCTTCAAGAGCGCGTCGGGGCTCACGGCGTTCCTGTTCCTGGTAACCATGTTCGGGCTGATGGTGGCCAACGAGCTGCCGCACTTCCGCAAGCTCGGGCCCTTGGTGCGCGTGGCGCTCTTCAGCCTGTGCGTCAGCATGTACATGGCCTATGTGCTGCCCGTCATCATCGGCAAGGCGAACTTCTGGATCTTCCTGCTCGCGCAGGTGCTGGCCGGTGGCGCCGTCTACGGGGTGATGAGGCTGCTGCTGAACTGGCACATCCTGGACCGGGTGCAGGTCATCAAGCAGATCGCCCTGCCGGGCTTCGGCGTGCTGGTGGTGGCGCTGTTCCTCTACGGGGTGCGCGTGCTGCCACCGGTGCCGCTGGCGGTGACGTTCAGCGGCATCTACCACGACGTCAAAGGGGTGAACGGGCCCAAGGGCCGCGAGTACCACCTCTTCCATGAGCCCAAGTGGTGGAAGTTCTGGGTCAAGGACGACCGGAACTTCCAGATGCGGCAGGGGGACGTGGCGTACTACTTCTTCAGCGTCTTCGCCCCCAAGGGCTTCGACCAGTACAAGGTGAACGTGCGCTGGTTCTACGACGACCCGCAGAAGGGGTGGAAGCAGGAGAGCTCGTTCAGCCCCTCGCTCCGGACCAATGGAGCGGACCGTGGCTTCCGCTACTACGCGCTCACGAGGAATCTCAAGCCCGGCGACTGGTACGTCACCCTGGAGACCGAGGACGGGCACGAGATCAACCGTCAGTCCTTCTCGGTGGAGAAGGACGAGCGGACCGAGCCCCGTGAGTTCAAGGTGGCCGTCCACGACTCGTCGGGCCAGCTGACGCAGAGAGAGGCTCCCAAGCCGGAGGCCGCGCCCCAGGCCACGCCCGCGCCCGAGGCCGCGCCGCAGGGCACGCCCCAGGCCGTGCCGCAGGTGCAGCAGCAGCCGTAGAGACAGGGAGCCGTCGCGCAGGGCGGCTCAGGCGGCGGTGGCGGCCGTGGACTTCTTCTGCAGGGCCGCCTCCGACACCGTCTGCGGCTCGTCCGACCAGAAGCGCTCCCACTGCGGGCGCAGGGCCCGGGCGTCCCGCCGTCCCAGGTCGATGAGGATGTCCGCGAAGCCCCCATCGAACAGGAGGTAGGAGGCCATGTCCGCCTCGCGCGGGGCCTCGCGCTCCACCAGCCGGAGGATGGCGCGGTGGGCCAGCCCGCTGCTGCTGCGGCGGAACTCGGGCGTCCTCACGTACTCGGCGGCCAGCTCGCCCAGATCCCGCGAGGGCCGCACGAGCAGCTCGCGGACGTAGCGCACCGGCTGGCTGCGGTGCGGGTGCAGCGCCGCGCTGAGCGTCTCCGCGAAGCCCGGCCCGTATGCCGTCGTCCCGGCCTCGAGGATGGCGTTGAGCCGCCGCAGCCGGCCGAGGTCCTGGTCGGTGCGGTCCGTCATCAGCATGTTGAGCATCTTGCCCACGAGGAAGGGCGCGCTCGCGGCGGCCTGCTCCCGCTCCTGCTCGTGGGTGTCCGTGTCCTTGCGTGCGCCCGCGGTGGGCCGCAGGGAGACGACGATGACGCGCTGGGCGCCCAGCCGCAGCGCGGGGCTGAGCGGGACGTTGAGCCGCAGGCCTCCGTCCACGTGCAGCTGCCCGCGGATGCGGACCGCCGGGAAGACGACCGGGATCGCCGCCGAGGCCAGCGCGTGGTTGGGGCCGATGCGGGTGGCCACCGCGCGGTAGTCGGGATCATCGCTCCACCGGGGGACCTGCCCGTCCCCGCGCTGGATGAAGACCGTGGCGCCGCCGGTGCCCACGTGCGTGGCGCTGATGGCGAGCGCCTCGAGGTGGCCCTTGCGCAGGTTCCGGCCGATCTGCAGCCAGGGGATGCCGCGCCCCACGATGGCCCGCAGCCCGCGCGGGTCCACCAGCCCGCCATATTGGATGTCCTGGGAGGAGTGGGGGGTGGGCTTGCTGAGGGCCTCGCGGATGAGCCGGAAGATGTCTCCGAAGCTGCACCGGAGCACCTCCTCCACCTTCATGGAGTGCCAGTGGGAGATGAGGCCCTGGGCCTGCTGCCGGGGCTCGTGGCTGGAGGCCGCCAGGTAGCAGGCGTGGATGGCGCCCACGGAGGTGCCCGCGAGGATGTCCAGCTTCAGCTCGCGGCCGAACTGGGGCTCGAACTCTTCGCGGAGATAGGAGAGGACGCCCGCCTCATAGGCGCCGCGCGCCGCACCGCCTGCAAGGACCAGCCCCGTCTTCATCCCGCTCGTCATGATGGCCACCGTTCCCGGAGGCCCCAAGTGTACGGCGGGTGCCGGTGGAGCGGCTACTGGCGGGGGGGAGGCGGGGCCGCCAGAGCCGGCTGCCCGGTGGGCGCGGGAGCCACCGGGACGTTGGCCTCGGCCATGGCCTTGCGCACCGCCGCATCCGCGATGGCCTCCTCTTCCTCCTCCTGCGCCTCGGCCTCCGACAGCATGCGCAGCCGGGCCAGGCCGGCCTCGAAGTCCGGGCCCACCATGGCGTCCATGTCCATGAAGAGCGAGGCGGCCTTCCCCATGAAGTCGGAGTGCCCCTCCATCGCCCACGTCACCGACGAGCCTCCGGCCACGGGCGTGATCGTCAGCGTGGTGGTGTTGACGGAGGGGTAGGGCCTGAGGAACTCGAGCTTGATGCGGACGAGCTCGTCCTTCCGGCTCTCCTCCAGGGTCATCCGGCCTTCGCCCACCCTGTCGTTGCCGGCCCAGGCGTAGACGGAGCCCACGCCCAGCACGGGCCCCTCGTAGGTGCGCTTCATGTTCGGATCCAGATCGTTCCAGGGGGACCAGTCCGCCCACCGGTAGAAGCTGTTCACGAAGGGGAAGACGTACTCCGGCGCCGCCTTCATCGTGAGGGTGCGCTGCACGGTGAAGGTGGACGGCCGCGAGGCGATGAGGCCCACCAGCGCCAGCAGGACGACGACGAGGCCCAGGAGGAGCTTCTTGATCATGGCGTTCCGAGGGTGAAGCGAGCGAGGCGGGCCGTAGCGTGGGCCAGGACCGCCTCGGGCTCAAGGGTTACGGTGCGGGAGCGGCCGCGGTGCCAGCGGGCTGCCCCTCGGTGGGAGCAGGGGGCGCGGCCGCTGCGTCCGCCGCCGCCTTCTCCGCCACGGCCTTCTCCTCGGCGCGCTTCCGGGCCTCGGCCTCCGCCAGCGTCTTCAGGGTGGCCAGCCCGGCCTCGAAGTCCTTGCCGATCAGCTGATCCATGTCCATGAACAGCGAGAAGGCCTTGCCCATGAAGTCGTTGCGGCCCTCCATCCGCCACGTCACGGTGACGCCCTCGCCCGCGGGCGCGAAGGTGAAGATGGCGGTGTGGGTGGCCGCGAAGGGCTTGAGGAACTCCAGCCGGATGCGGAGCTGCTCGGCGGGCTTGCTCTCCTGGATGGTCATCCGGCCCGCGCCCACCTTGTCGTTGCCGGTCCACTCGTACATGGCGTCCAGGCCCGCATCCGCCCCGGTGAAGGTGCGCGTCATGTTGGGATCCAGCTTGTCCCAGGGGGACCAGCTGCCCCAGTGGTGGAAGTCGTTCACCAGGGCGAACGGGATGTCCGCCGGCGCCTGGATCGTGGCCGAGCGCTGCACGCTGAACGCGGCCGGACGGGTGGAGATGATGCCGGCCAGCGCCACGACGGCGACGGCCAGACCGAGGAGGATCTTCTTGAGCATGGTGAGCCCCTGGGATGGCGAGTGGCTCCTACCCATGGAGCCGGGTGCCTCATATGGGAAGTACCCGGTAGGGCTCAAGCGCGCGCATTCAGAGCCTGGCTGCCCAGGCAGGTAACGCACAGGCTCGCGCGCACACCCCGTGAGGGAGCGCGGGGGGCTTCGCTGCGGTGCGGCAAAGGGAGACTCCCGCAGGTGGGTTTCTCGTTCCGGACCCCGGCTTGCGATACCGTTCATTATCCGGATATGTTCACCGGTCGAGAGATCAACCCCGGAGTTACGTGTAGCGATGGATGAGCCGTGCGGGGGGGTACCCGCCACCTACTTCATAGGTACGCCCTTCCACCGTGCCACCGCGCGGCGCTCCTTCTCGTGCGCGATGTCAAATAGCCCCTTGCCCCTCAGCGTGCCATTGGTTCTGCCCTCATGATGACCCGGTCGACTGTTCTGCCAGGTGCACTTGGTGCACTTCTCCTGATGCCCTTGTTGTCGTCGTGCAACCTCATTGACGTCACGGGAGTCGAGGAATCCACCTCGGGCCGTGGCGCGAAGGTGTTCGACCCGTACCAGGCCGCCGCCTCGGGGGCGATCAAGCTCAGCCTCCAGGTGATCAACGGCTGCGCCTATACGCCCAACGGGGGGTTCATCGCCAAGAACTCACTGGACATCCCGTACCCGGCCACCTGCGCCAACATCAACCGCGGTGATCCGTTCGCCCCGACGACCGGTCCCCTGGATCCGGAGCAGGTGCCGCCCACGGGGAAGATGACCCTGCTGGCGGACACCTCCTACTTCCTCAACCAGTTCTCCGTCACGGACAGCGCCACCGGCAAGCACACCAACCCCACGGACCTCAGCGACTTCGTCAAGTGGCTGAAGACCGAGACGCGCCTGCGCAACCTGGACTGGCGCAACCTGGGCCAGGCGTCCGAGGAGTGGCAGTTCGTCGATAAGTACCCGGGCATCATCCCCGTGTCCTCCTGGACGCGCGAGGTCCTCTTCGACAACGCCAACTGGCAGCGCGCCGAGAACGACAGCTTCCAGATCGAGGTCCTGGACGCGGGTGGCATCGTGCGCGCCAAGCAGACGTACGCCCGCTCCGAGCTGCTGGGCGAGTCGCCGTACGCCGGCCACTCGCGCATCGCCTGGCGCGTGGAGAACGTCCAGCCGCCCACGTCCCCGGATGACAGGTCCGTGCGCTCGGTGACGGCCTACCCGGGCAACTTCCCGACGGCGCCGAACTTCCGCTCCATCATGCGCATGGACGTCGTCGGCAGCACCAACCCGTTCAAGACCCTGGATATTGGCGCCCTGGAGGGAGATGGCGCGCTGCGGCTGACGTGGAGCCAGCTGCCGGAAGAGCCCTTCTACTTCCCGGTGTCGTTCATCTCAAAGAGGGACATCCCCGCCACGTGCACGGATGATGCGGGCAACCCCAAGGCCTGTGGCTTCGGGCTCAAGCCCGAGGTGTCCATGGTCGAGCCCGCCAACAAGAGGTTCTACGCGCCGGGCGAGACCGTGAAGATGTTCCTCGACTACCGCGACGAGGAGGGCAACCGGCTGCACCCGCCGGAGACGCTGCCCAGCGGCGAGGAGACCCTGAGCGACAAGGCCAACGGCCTGCTGAGCCTGAGGGCCAACATCTTCTTCGGCGTGCTCGAGCAAGATGCCATCCCCATGGTCATGGTGGCCGGCCCGCTGCAGGACATGAAGACGCACAGCGAGGTGCTCGGGCCCCGGCCGTACTACCTGTCGAACCCGGACTTCACCTTCGGGCTGCTGTCGGACGGCGCGGCGCTGCAGATCTTCCCCACGCTGTACCAGTTCAAGCCCGCCGCGCGGTTCAGCTTCAAGGTTCCGCCGGATGCCAAGCCTGGCACCTACGTGGTCTTCCTCAAGGGCAACCGCTACTTCATGGGTGAGCGCATCGCGCGCAACAAGCCGTTCTTCTTCCAGGTGGGCCAGGAGCAGCTGACGTCGTACCCGGGGCGGGTGGGCAACTGCCAGCTCTGCCACCGCAGCGTGCTCTCGCTGGACAACCTGCGTCACGGCGTGCCGGTGGATCACGTCGAGGGCTGCAAGTCGTGCCACAGCATGAACAGCGACAACCTGTGGCGCACGCAGGAGGTCATCCACCGCATCCACATGCGCTCGAGGAAGTACCCGGCGGCCAAGAATGAGTGCAACGTCTGCCACCTCACCCGCGAGAGCGCGCTGCGGCCCAGCGTCACCTTGTGCAAGTCGTGCCACCCGTCCACGCACGACAACGAGTACTTCGGTACCGAGACCACTGCAGAGGGCGCGCCGAACCGCCACGCCAACTGCGCGCAGGCCTGCCACGGCGAACAGCCTCCCAAGGCCCACATCCTCCCTGAGAACTGAGAACCGTCAGCCATGCACAGAGCTATTCGTTGCGGAACCGTCCTTGCTGCCCTCCTGCTCGGCGCCGGCTGTGAGAGTCAGTCCGGCGCGCCGAGGGAGTCGAACTTCATCCCGCGGCCCAAGTTCATCTCGGTCGAGGCGGCCGGGCCCACCCTCCAGACGACACGGGTGACCGGGTACGCCTGGGACCCCGAGGCGTGGCTGTTGAGCTTCCTCGAGTGCACCCAGAAGTGCCTCCCGCCCATCCCCGCCCTGCCGCCGCTGCTGCTGGGCAACAACCCGCTGTTCATCCGCTCGGTGGTGGGTGGCACTCCGGTGAGCATGGTGGACCTGGACACCGGTACCTCCACGGCTGTCACCTCCGCGGTGCCCTCGGATCCGCTGGGCATCTGGACCCATCCTGCCGTGCCGTCCCGTGAGGCCCGGCCCTACTATCCCTCCTCCTCTGGAGGGGGCACGTTGCTGCCGGATCCGTTCGTGGGCCCCGGTGGACCGATCCTGTCGCCGGTGCCGCCCGCCACCTACCTGCCGACCGTGTCGCTGCGCCCCGTGTTGACGGAGGCGGATGACTGCATGGCGGTCGACATCCCCATGGCGGGCGACAATGGCATCCTGGAGGCGGTGGCCAAGCACCTGACGGCCAAGGGGACCTCCACCGTCGTCGCGGATCTCATCAACCCGGGGCGGTACGCCGGGGTGACGGTCTTCTGGCTCTACAGCCCGGGCATCTCCTCGCTGCGCCTGCCCGCGTTTGCCACCACGGTCGAGGCCTCGGCGGGCCAGGTGCTCAACGTCAACTGGGCACCTCCGGGACTGCTGCCGCCCTCCATCCAGGCGACCCGTGGCTTCTTCGTGGACGATGGCGCCCCGGTGAGCGGCATGGGCATCAGCGTGGTGCTGGTGCCGGCGGGCGGTTCTGCTCCGGCCTCGGTGACGTACTCCATCAAGGATCCGACTACGGATGCGGCCTCCGGCAAGCCGTACAAGTACCGGCAGATCCAGGCGCGGCCGCTGCCCGGCGTCATCACCTTCGCGGCGCCCCAGCTCGACTTCGTGACGGGGCCCCAGTGGGCTGTCTCCGAGCGGAACGTCTGTCTCCCCGCGCAGTAAGGCCGACCCTCCGCCCAGCACGCTGGCTCTCTGCCGGCGTGCTGGCGGCGATCACGCTTTCCTGTTGAAACCCCTCGGCCTGGCACGGGAGGAGTGCTGGGTTGCCTTGTCTCTCATACCCCTCTCAAGGAACTGAGATCGAATGCTACGGAAAATCTTGATTGGTATCGGTGGCCTGGTGGGTCTGGTCGTCCTGGGAGTCGCGGGCCTGTACGGCGTGGTGTCGCACAAGGTCAGCAAGACCTATGAGACGCCGCTGCCCAACATCCAGCGGGCGACGACACCCGAGGCGCTGGCGCGCGGTGAGATGATCTACCGCTCGATGTGCGCGGAGTGTCATGCGAAGCCGGGCGAGACGCACGCCACGGGCGCGCAGATGATGGATCTCCCCGCGGAGCTGGGCTTCTTCCACTCCGCCAACATCACCTCGGACCCGGTGGCGGGCATCGGCAACCTGAAGGATGAGGAGATCGCGCGGATGATCATCCACGCGATCAACCGCGACGGGAAGATCCGGCCGATGGCGCAGTACCGCTGGATGTCGGACGAGGACGTCGCGGCGGTGATCGGCTACCTGCGCTCGGACAGCCCCGACTTCGCGCCCTCCCCGGACAAGGCGCCACCCTCGCAGCTGACGTTCCCCGGGAAGATCATCCAGTCCTTCATCCTGGGCATCAACCCGGAGCCGCGTGGCGCGCTGAAGGCGCCGCCCAAGGCGGTCACCGCGGAGTACGGGAAGTACCTGGCGATGGGCGTCTATGAGTGCCTGTTCTGCCACACCGAGAGCTTCGCCAACAACGACGTGAAGGAGAAGTCCCCGAACGCGTTCGCCGGCGGCTTCGAGTACGACATGTCGACGCTGGGCGGCCAGGGCTTCATCTACTCGGCCAACATCACCCAGGATGAGACGAATGGCATCGGCAAGTGGAACCTGGAGCAGTTCAAGCTGGCGCTGCGCGAGGGCGTCACCCCGGACCGCCACATCCTGCGCAGGCCGATGCCGCGCTACCGCTACCTGGACGATGTGGAGATCGAGGCGATCTTCACCTTCCTGAAGACGGTGAAGCCGGCGCCGATGCCGAAGCTGGCCCACGAGCCGATTCCCCGTCCCAAGGCGGACAGCGCGGTGGCGGGTGGTCCCGAGCACCTCTTCAACACCCTGGGCTGCACGTACTGCCACGGGCCGAAGGGACAGTTCCGCGATCGCCTGAAGAACGCCGTGGGCAAGCAGCCCGAGGAAGTGGCGAAGTGGATCCGCAACCCGGAGAGCTTCAAGCCGGGCACGCAGATGCCGACGTTCGCGTCGCTGATCGACGAGAACCAGGCCGTCGAGCTCGCCAAGTGGGTGCAGGCGAAGGGCGGCACCCCGTAGTCCCGGCTTGCTCGGGTGGCCCGGAGCTCACCTCCGGGCCGCCTCGGGCCGCCCTCAGTTTGCAACGAAGTTGACGAGCCGCTCGAAGAGGGCCGGGGCCCTGGCCAGCCCGCGGATGACGCGGGCGCGCAGCGCCGGGTGCCGGGCGATCGCCAGCATGAGCCTGACGGAGAGCGCATACCGCAGGTAGTGCCGCGCGACGGCGCGCTCGTAGGGCAGGAGCGCCTCCCGGGAGGCCCCGTGGGCCAGCACCTCGGGCAGCAGTTGGCCCAGCGCGCTCGCGGCGCGCAGCGCCAGGGTGAGGCCCTCCCCGGTGATGGCATCCACGTAGCCCGCAGCATCTCCCACCAGCACGAAGCGATCGAGGACTCGGCTCCGCGCCTTGCGCAGGAAGGGCCCGGCTCCCCGCGCGCTCGAGTCCGGGGTGGCGCCTGCCAGCCGCTCCCGCAATGCGGGGAAGTGCCTCAGGAGGCCTGGGAAGGAGATGGGCCCCTCTACCTTCCCGTGCTCCCAGAGGAAGGCCACGCCGACGCGCTCTGCCCCGGCCGGGGTGATGTAGGCCTCCAGCCCGGGCGCGAGGTGGACGTCCACGAACTCGGACCAGGGTGGGAGCCGGAAGTGCTGGCGGAGGCCGAAGCGCCGAGGGGACTCCGCGGGCAGCTCGAGCCCCTGGGCGCGGCGCAAAGGCGAGGCCAGGCCATCGGCGGCCACCAGGAGGCGGGCCTCCACCTCTTCTCCCGTCGCGGTCGTCAGCTGGACCCGCTCGGGCGTGCGGAGCACGTGGGCCACACCGCAGCGATCCTGGAGCTCGACGCCCGCCTCCCGGGCGGTGCGCGTCAGGGCCTCCGCCAGCGCGGTGCGGCGGATCCCAAGCCCCGGCGTGGGGTTGAAGCGTCCGCGGACCTCCGTTCCGTCCTCCTGGAGGTAGCGGATCCCCACGATGGGAGTGCAGTCCGCGGGGGTGAGGTACTGGCGAGCACCGAGCGCCTCCAGCTCGCGCAGGCCCGGGGGCGTGAGGCCCTCGCCGCAGGCCTTGTCGGCGGGGAGGGCCTGGCGATCGAAGACGACGGTGGAGAAGCCTCGGCGGGCGGCGTGGATGGCCACGGCGAGCCCGGCGGGGCCTCCACCCACGATGGCGACGTCGATCGTCCTCACGGGGGCGGGGGCGCCGTGTCCGGGCGGGAGGCGGTGGGGAGGAAGCGAGGCCGGTGGGAGAACGCCTGCTGGTACTCGGCGCCGAGCGCCTGCTCCTCGGCGCGGATGCGGACGGAGAGCAGCGCCGCGTTGCCCAGGGAGAAGAGGAGGGCCGTGAGGTAGCCGCCGTGGATGAGCGGCAGGCAGAGGAACTCGAGGATGACGGCCACGTAGTTGGGGTGGCGGATGTAGCGGTAGGGGCCGCCCGTCACCGGCGTGTCGCCCGGGACGAAGATGATGCGGGTGTTCCACCTCTCGCCCAGCGTGGAGATGGCCCAGTAGCGCAGGAGCTGGGAGGCGAGGGCGCCGCCGAACGCGGCGTACCCCAGCGCGCCCGGGAAGGGCCGGTGCAGCAGGAGCGGCTCCACGACACAGGCCACCAGGAAGGCCGTGTGGAACAGGACCATGACGCGGAAGTGGCCCTGGCCTACCTCGCGGCCCCCCCGCTCGAGCGCCCTGCGCGCGTTGCGGCGCGAGAGGACGAGCTCGTACAGGCGCTCGGCGCCGACCAGCCCCAGGAAGACGTAGTAGGCGGCGAGCGTAGGAGCCTCACTTCCTCGCCTTGGCCCACACGCGCTTCATCCAGGCCTCTACGTCCTTCACCGTGCGGGGGATGGCGCTGGAGAGCACCTTGCAACCGCGGGCGGTGACGACGACGTCGTCCTCGATGCGCACGCCGATGCCGCGGTAGCGCGCGGGCACCGTCAGGTCGTCCGTCTGGAAGTAGAGGCCGGGCTCCACGGTGAGCACCATGCCGGCCTTGAGCTTGCCGTACTTGTACGCCTCCTGGCGCGCCTGGGCGCAGTCGTGCACGTCCAGGCCCAGCATGTGGCTGACGTTGTGCAGCGAGTAGCGCTTGTAGAACTGGTGCTGGTCCTTCAGCGCCTCCTCGGCGTCCGCGAGGATGCCCAGGCGCTGCAGGCCGTGGGCGAGCACGCGCATGGCCATGCGGTTGGGCTCCATGAAGTCGTTGCCCGGCTTCACGGCCTGGAGGGCCTGCTCCTGCGCCTCGAGCACCAGCTCGTAGATCTCCCGCTGCTCCTTGGAGAACTTGCCGGAGACGGGGAGGGTGCGGGTGATGTCCGCGGTGTAGAGGCTGTTGCCCTCCACGCCCGCGTCCAGCAGGAGCAGCTCGCCCTTCTTCACCGGGCCGTCGTTGCGCGTCCAGTGGAGCACGCAGGCGTGCGCGCCGGCGGCGGCGATGGTGCCGTAGCCCACGTCATTGCCCTCGACGCGGGCGCGCAGGTTGAAGATGCCCTCCACCTCGCGCTCGCTCTTGGCGGACTTGAGGTTGCGGATGACGTCCTCGAAGCCACGCTGCGTGGAGTCGATGGCGGCCTGCAGCTCGCGCAGCTCCTGGGCGTCCTTGAGGAGCCGCAGCTCCGAGAGCGCCTGGGCGAGCGCCTTGTCGCGCTCGGCCTGGGCGGGCAGCACCTCGTCCACCTTGGCGGAGAAGCCGCGCAGCACACGGGTAGGCCGGGACACGGCGCCGTGGAGGCCGCTGAGGTAGCCGGCCAGCTCCGGGAGCCCGCGCGCCTCGTCCACGGCGTAGCGGGCCTGGCTCTCCTTCACGCCGAGCCGCGGCCCCACCCACAGCTCACCCTTCACGCGATCGGTGAAGAAGGTGGCGTCGCTGCGGCCCGGGTTGGGCTCGACGAAGAGGAGGTCCGTGTGGCCGCCGCCCTCCTGGGGCTGGAGCACGAGGACGCAGTCCGGCTCGGTGTTGCCGGTGAGGTAGTAGAAGTCGGTGCCCGGGCGGAAGCGGTAGTGGGTGTCGTTGGCGCGCACCTTCTCGTGGCCGGTGGGGATGATGAGCGTCTCGCCGGGGAAGAGCTGGGAGAGCGCCCGGCGGCGCGCGCGGAAGGAGTCCGCGTGCTTGAGCTTGGGAGGGGCCTTCCGGTTGGACGGCTTCCAGCGCTTCATCATGAAGTCGAGCAGCGCGGGCGGCGGCACGGTGTCGTGGCCGGCGGGCTTGGCGGCCTGGGGCTCGGAGGTGACAGGCTGGGAAGCGGGCTGGGCAGCGGCCTCGGCGGCGGCGTTCTGGGCGGCGGCTTCGGACTGGGTCGTCATAGGTGGGCAACTCTTCATCAACCGCGAGTGTGGCTTCAAGCCCTCAACGGCCAGGAGGGGGCGAGATGTTCTCTCGGAGAAGGGCCACCTGTCCCAGGAGAACGGGGACCGCGGTCTCCACCCGGAGGATGCGCGGGCCGAGGGTGAAGGGGCGGAAGCCGTGGGCCTCGAGCAGCTCGGCCTCGAAGGGGACCCAGCCGCCGTCCGGACCGATGGCGAGCACCACCCGGGGGGCCGAGGCCACACCGAGGGTGGCGAGGGGCTGGCTGGCGGGGGGGTGGGGGAGGAGCCGGAGGGGCTCCCGGCCGAAGAGGGTGTCCAGCTCGTCCTCCACGAAGGGGCGGAAGCGCTCGCGCACGAGCACCTCCGGGAGGCGCGTGTCGCGGGCCTGCTCGAGCCCCTGGAGGAGCAGCTCCTGGACGAAGGCGGGGGCGAGCACCTTGGAATCGAAGTAGCTCTTCTCCACGCGGGCGGCGTTGACGAGCACCACACGGTCCACGCCCAGCGAGGCCACCGCGGGCAGTACCTTCTTGAGGGCCTTGGGGCGGGGGATGGCGAGCAGCAGGTCCACACCCGCGCGGGGAGGGGGCGGATCGGTGAGGGTGACGCGGAGGTGGAGGAGGCCCTCGGTGTTCTCCAGCACCTCGCCCGTGCCGACGAGGCCTCCGAGCCGGCCTACGCGCAGCGTCTCTCCGGGCTCGGCGCGGAGCACCTCGCGGGCGTGCTGAGCTCGGCGCCCCGTGAGGCGGGCGGTGCCGTCGGGCAGGAAGTCCTCGTCGAAGAGCAGGAGCAGGTTCACGCCAGGTCCTTGGGGTGATCAGTGGAGGTTGCGCAGTACCGCCGCGGCGTCGTCGAAGACTTTGGCAAAGACCGGATCATCCGCCGGGCGGTGCTTTTCGAGGAGCGCCGCGTCCTCGGGGCGCCCCACCAGCTCAAGCACGACTGCGGCTGGGAGGGCAAGGCTCATGGAAGCGGAAGCCACAAAGGGGTCACGTTGACGAGCACCACGCGATCCTCGCCCAGCGAGGCCACCGCGGGCAGCACCTTCTTGAGGGCTTTGGGGCGGGGGATGGCGAGCAGCAGGTCCACGCCCGCGCGGGTGGGTGGCGGCTCGGTGAGGGTGACGCGGAGGTGGAGGAGGCCCTCGGTGTTCTCCAGCACCTTCACGCGCGGCGAGTGCTGCTGGCCCTTGGCATCACGACAGGCCACCGGGGAGCAGATGCAGTAGGCTTCCGCTCCTGGAATGACGAGGCATCATCCGGCACGGAGGGCTTGATGCGGCTGGGATGGGGACTTGGAGCTGGACTGGCAGTGATGAGCGCCGCCGCCATCTGCTGGCCGCGAAGCTGCGCCCCGGTAAGCCCGGCGGTCCCTCCCGACAGTGAGCCCGCAGCCGCCCAGCAAGCCCCCCCCGCCAATCCTCCTGAGCGGGTTCCTCCCGAGCTGCAGTGGGACGAACTGCTGGGTGAGGAGGATGAAGCGAACCGCTACCCATTCACGGTCATCGTCATCGCCGACTTCGCTGAACGAGGCACAGGGAACAGGGGCTGTAGCGGTGTGCTCATTGGCCCCCGGCTCGTGCTCACGGCGGGCAACTGCGTCTGCGTCCGCCCCTCCCCGGGAGCGCAAGAAGGACAGGGCCTCACCCGCATAGGCGCATCCACCTGCGAGACGGCTGCCACCGTCAGGACGTTCACTTATGCGCCGGCGGACGGTGTAGACAGAAAAGAGTCGTGGTCGGAGAGATACTCGGGAACCATCCACCCCCACCCCCAGCTCGAGTTGATGTTGGACAGTGACGGGAACCCTGTCTCGGCCCAAGCGAACCTCGCGCTCGTTCTCCTGGACAGGCCAGTGAAGCACAACACTCCTCCCGTACCGCTCTCGGAGGAGGGCGTCAGGGCGGGCGAACTGCTGACGGTGGTGGGCTTTGGATACATCGCGGGCATCACCGGATTGGATGGCATCCGCCGGTTCACCCAGGAGCGGGTGTCGGGGATTGTGGACGCCAACACGGGTCACGCCCGCTTCGGGCTGCCTGAGGAGCAGGGCTACAAGGGCGATACTGGAGGCCCCTGCTTGCGAGAGACCGCTCAGGGTCTTGTGCTCGCCGGCATCTCGCATCGGGGATTCGGCAGGGAGGCCACGCTCACGAGCGTGAATGTCTATCTGGATTGGTTGCGTGAGGAGATCAAGCGCGCGGAAGGACTGGGCTCCCCATGACAGCACGAAAAGCAGGTCTCCTCCTCACGTTACTGGTCATCCTCCAGACCGGGTGCTCCTCCGCAACGCCTGCCCTTGCAGATGCGTCACAAGATGCATGGGATCCCGAGGATCTGTTTCCCCAAGGGACGCTGCTCACCGTGCCTGGCCGGGCTGACGACGAGAACAAATACCTGCCTGCCGTCAGAGTCTCCTCCGTCATCATCGACTCTGCGCGCAGGAGACATTACAGGCCGTGCACCGGTGTCCTCGTCCATCCCCGCCTCGTGATCACGGCGGGACATTGCGTGTGCATCGAGCGCATCCCGGCCGAACAGGAGCAGGTACAACCCAGCGCTCAAGCCCCGAAGAAGGCAGCGAAGCGCCAAGCAGCGCTGTCGCAGGCCGCTGCTCTCGAAGGCGTCGAGAGAATAACGGGCATCATCGACAACAAGTCGCCATGCGCCACCACCACGACTGTGACAACCACTGTGTATGGGTCACAGAATGGCCGCCGGGAGACCCGAAACCAGGAATTCCTTGGGAAAGTCATGGTCCATGAACGACTCCGCATGGTGACGGGAGTCAGGAGGGGGAATCCACCGGGTAGTCAAGAGGGTCCGCCTGGAAGGCGGGCCGAACCGACCTTGGTGTGGAACAATGCGGATCTCGCCGCGATCTTCCTTGAGGATGGCGTGAGCACCGCATTTGAGCCTGTGCAACTTGCGATGACCGAGGAGATCAAGCTGGGTAGCCGCGTCATCATCATCGGTTACGGGCCCGGAAGTTCCCCGCACATGTTTGGGGAGCGGCAGTACGGGGAGAACGTAGTGACACGGATCATCCCCTTGGAGACGGGCAGCGTCTTGTTCCGCACGGAACTTCAGCAGCTTCCCGAGGGTGGGCCGGCCTCATATGCCGAGCAGGGCGATAGTGGTGGGGCCTGTGTCGCCAAGCCGAACCCGCGTGCCCTCGTCGGCTTCGTGACTGCGGGCGCGCAGAAGGAGAGCGGCAGTTACATGTCGTACTTCACGAGCGTGTACTCACATAAGGACTGGCTGGAGCAAGTGATCAAGCGAGCCAACGAGAGTTGAGCGCTTCAATCGAGAGAGAGAGCGAGCTCGCTCCGCCCATGAGCGAGCAGGCTCCTGAGCACCCCGTGGTGGCCCTGACCGTGCTTGCCGACCCGGGCGGGCTGCCGTAAAGCGGGTGCGTGCGTCCCCTTTGCCTGCGCTGCCGCCGTCCCGAGGCCACGTGCTACTGCGCGCGCCTGCCGCGCCTGGAGACCCGTACGCGCGTCGTGTTCCTCCAGCACCCCCGGGAGCGGCGCGTGGCCATCGGCACGGCGCGCATGGCTCACCTGTCGCTGCCCAACTCCGAGCTGCACATCGGCGTGGACTTCAGTGGCCACAGCCGGCTGGAGGCGCTCGCGGCCAACCCCGAGCGCGTCGCCGTGCTCTTTCCGGGCCAGGGAGCGATGACGCTCGAGGAGGCCTGCGCCCACCCGCCCGAGGCGCTCATCGTCGTGGACGGCACCTGGCCGCTGGCCAAGAAGGTCGTCAAGACCAACCCGCTCCTCGCAAGTCTGCCGCGCATCGGCTTCACCCCGCGCCGCCCGAGCAACTACCGCATCCGCGCCGAGCCTGCCGAGCACTGCGTCTCCACCATCGAGGCCGTCGTCGAAGTGCTCGGCGCGCTCGAGGGGGGAGACGCCGCGCGCTTCGATGCCATGCTCCACCCCTTCGAGTTCATGGTGGACACGCAGCTCGAGAGCCAGTCCCACCGCGACGATCCTCCCCGCCGCCGCATCTTCAAGTCTCCCTGGCGTCCGCCCCTGGAGCTGCGCTCGCTGGCGGAGGAACTCCCCCGGCTCGTGCTCCTGTACGCCGAGGCCAACGCCCACCCGCTCGAAGAGGGCATCCCGCCCGAGCTGGTGCACCTCGTGGCGTACCGCTTGGCCACGAATGAGCGCTTCGAGGCCCTGCTCGCCCCCCGCCAGCCGCTGGCGCGCAGCACGCCGCTGCACACGGAGCTGCCGGAGGAGGCCATTCGCGCGGGCGAGGATCGAGACGCGGCGCTGGCCCGCTTCGAGGCGTTCCTGCGCCCTGATGACGTGCTCGCCGTCTGGACGACCTACGCCCTGGATCTGCTGTGGCGGGACGGAGTCACCCGGCGCGCCGCCACGAACATCCGCCTGGCCGCCGCCCGCGCGCTGAAGGGAAAGGCGGGAGGTGTGGAGCAGGCCGTGCCGGTCCTGGGCGCCCAGCTCCCCGAGCGCTGGGCCCCCGGGCGCGCGGGCCGCCGCATCCAAGCGCTGGAGGCCGTGGTCCGTGAGCTCGTCCAGCGCGGCCAGGCCTTGCAGCCTCCCCTCAAGAAGAGCGGCTCCTGACCCGAGTTCAGCTCAGACGCGCTGGCTGCGGCCGAACGAGGGGCCGAGCGTCGTCGTCGCGGCGGGCCGCCACGGGAAGTCGAGCCTGCGCAGCCGCCTGAGGAGGCGGGCCACGACGTAGCTGGCCCCGAGCAGGCCCAGCCCGACGAGGAGCGCCGGGACCAGCTCGAGGGTGGGGCCCACACGGTCGGCCAGGCCCGGTGTGCCCGCCCAGCCGTACACCACGGGCAGGTGGAGCAGGTAGACCCAGAGCGACAGCAGGCCCAGGGGCGCGAAGAGCCGGGAGAGCCGGATCGGGGCGAAGTTCGCCGCCGCCAGCACGAGCAGCCCCTGGCCCACCCGGAAGGCCACGAGCCACACGCTCGTGGGCCCCCAGTCCGCCGAGAACTGGAACACAACGCCCAGCACCCCCGCGCCCAGCGCCGCGAGCACCAGCCCCTGGGGCCACCCCGGCCGCAGGAGGCGCAACAGCCAGGCGATCAGCGCGCCCGCGAAGAAGAAGCTGGCCCAGGGGAAGAGCGAGAACTGGCCCCCTTCCACTCCCGTGGCCTGCCGCAGCGCCACGGGCAGGCTCGGCCCGAGCTGCCACACCCCCGGGCTCGCCAGCGCGATGCCCACCGTCAGCGCTCCGAGCGCCAGCGTCCGGGACCCGCTCCCCCGCGCGAGCGCGAGCACGGTGGCGCCCACCAGCAGGCTCACACCAATGCACTGGAGGGCATCGAACGTGAAGAGGCGGGCCACGAGCGCTTCGCTCCAGCCCAGCTCCTGCACGGCCCCCCAGCCCGGCCAGCGCAGCAGGTACCCGAGGAAGATCAGCAGGAGCGCCCGGCGCACGAGGCGGCCGTAGGTACCCCTCGCGTCTCCCGGCCGGCGATCGATCGCGGCCACCACCGCCCAGCCGCTCACCAACAGGAAGAGGGGCGCGGTGAGGCCACGCAGCGCCCAGTAGTGCTGGACCCACACCTCCTCGCGGGCGCTGGGAGACAGCAGGGCGTGCAGCGTGTGGCCCAGCACCATCGCCAGCACGGCGAAGCCTCGCGCCGCATCCAGAGCGGGGTGGCGAGGAGGAGGCTGCAAGCTGAAGGAGCCTGAGAGTGGCAAGCGCGGATCAGCATATGAGGTGACACGAGGCTCGTCTCGAAAACGCCTTGACTCGCCCGAAGCCGAGAATTCGGCCCGCGTGCGTACAAGTACGGCCAGTGTGGGCCTGGTCTACAGGCCTGTGGCGCGGCAGCGGAGGTGGGGGGCCGCTGGTAAGGTGCGCGGCATGAAGGCTCCCTCTCGCCTCAGGCTCAGGCTCGGGCGCGCCACGTGCGTGGTGCTGGGAGCGGTGGCGCTGCGGGCAGTGGCCTCCCCGCCGGAGCCCGTCAAGGCGCCCACGCCGGAGCCGGCTCCCCTGGCCTACGAGAAGCTGGTGGCGTTCTTCCAGCCGCCGCCCCCCGCGAGCGGCGCGCCCACCCCCGAGGACACCGAGGCCCGGATCGCGCTGGGGAGGATGCTCTTCTTCGACGCGCGGCTCTCGAAGAACCAGGACATCTCCTGCAACACCTGCCACGGCCTGGCCACCTACGGAGTGGACCGGGAGGCCCTCTCCCGAGGCCACCGGGGGCGGAGGGGCCGGCGCAACTCGCCCACCGTCTACAATGTGGGGGGCTCCATCGCCCAGTTCTGGGACGGTCGCGCGCCCACCCTGGAGGTCCAGGCGGAGGGGCCCCTCTTCGATCCCGACGAGATGGCCATGCCGGACGACCGGCGCGTCCTGGCGACGCTCACCTCCATGCCGGAGTACGTGGAGCGCTTCAAGGAGGCCTTCCCGGGAGAGAAGAAGCCGGTGACGCTGGCCACCCTGACGCGGGCCATCGCCGCCTTCGAGCGCCAGCTCACCACCCCCTCACGCTTCGATCAGTTCCTCGCGGGCCGGCAGGAGGCGCTCAGCGGGCAGGAGCGCCGCGGGCTGGAGCTCTTCATCACCACCGGGTGCATCACCTGTCACGGCGGGCCGGCGGTGGGCGGCACCTCCTTCCAGAAGCTGGGGCTCGTGGAGCCGTACCCTCGGGCCACGGATCCGGGCCGGTACGAGGTGACGCGGGACGAGGCGGACCGGATGAAGTTCCGCGTCCCCACGCTGCTCAACGTCGAGAAGACGGCGCCCTACCTCCATGATGGCTCCGTGGCGGACCTGGCCGAGACAGTCCGGCTGATGGCCAAGTACCAGCTCGGCAAGACGCTGACCTCGGCGCAGGTGGAGGAGCTGGTGGCCTTCCTGCGCAGCCTCACCGGCGAGCTGCCCGCGCGGTACCTCACCCCGCCCGAGCTCCCCAAGAGCACGCGCAAGACGCCCCGGCCCGATCCCACGTGAAGGGTCGTGCGTGGCACGCCCGCTGGTAGTAAGAGCGGGGGCCATGAACATCCTGTTCCAGGCCCACTCCGGGCTCCGCTACCTGGTCCTGCTCGTGGGCGTCGTCGCCCTGGCCTACTTCGTGTCCGGGCTCGCGACGAAGCGCCCGGTGGACAAGGGCGTTCGCATCCTCGGCGCCGCCTTCACAGGGCTGCTCGATCTGCAGATCGTCCTCGGCCTCCTCATGGTCGCCATGGGGCGCTACTACCCGCAGCTCATCGGCCACATTGCGATGATGCTGCTCGCCGCGGCGGTGACCCACGTGCTGCTGGTGGTCAACCGCAAGCGCCCCAGCCCCGGTTATGTGCTCCCGCTGGTCGCCGTCGCGGTGGCCCTGGCGCTCATCTCCGGCGGCATCATGGCCATCGGGCGGGGCGTGCTCACCCACACCGCCATCGTGGGCTGAGGCGCTCGGACGTCAGTTCAGCAGGTCCCGGCCGCGGAGCACCTCCGCGGCCAGCTCCTCGAGCGCCTCCTGCGAGAGGCACGCGCGGACGAGCGGGAAGAGGTACTGCTCCTCCAGGAGGATGTGGACCTCCATCAGGAGCAGCAGCTGCCGGCCGCCTCTCGCCAGACGCTCGACCAGCTCCGGGTAGCGCTCTGGCGCGTCACGCAGCATGAGCCACAGCGGCACGAGCTCGTCCAGCGTCTTCTCGATCGCCTCGTGCTGGAGCTTCAGCGCCCAGAGGTGCTCCATCATCTCCGCGGGGATCGTCGTGGTGAACAGGCGGGGCAGGAGGGCGGTGTCCTCGGCCTCGAAGTGCTGCGGCAGCCGCTGGGTGAAGTAGCTGACGACGCGAGCGGCCGTCCCCGAGAGCTCCAACGGCGAGGCGCCCTGGGCGTGGCCCAGCTGAATCGCCAGCGCGGTGAAGCTTCGGATGTGCTCCTGGCTCGCGAGCAGCAGCTGGAGGACATCCCGTTGCTCGGTCTGGGACTTGTCAGCGGAAGGGCGCAGGGGTGGGGAAAGGTGCATGGCGTCTGGGGGTCGAAGGAGAGGTAACCACTGCCCCACAGAATCGCTACTGCAAGCCATGATCCGGTAGCCCCCGCCGCGGGAGAAACGCCGGACTGTTCACCTCGCGGCAAAGCCTGCATCTGACGGGGGGCGCGGCGCAATTGCTGCGCGCCGGGAGCCCCGAGGTGGGGCGCTCCGCAGAGGACTTCCGAGGCGATGACGCAGTGGCCCTTGGGTTGCAATCGGGGCGCGTGCACAGGCGATGGGCCTGGACTCTCTGGCGAGGAGGGGCACGCGGCGATGAGGACAGACGTTCCAGGTGGATGCGGGCCGAGGGCCGCGCGCCTCCTCTTCTTGGCGAGCTGGGGCGTGCTGCTCCTGGCCCTTCCGGCCAGCGCGGAGGAGCCGTCGCCCGCGGCGGTGCTCTTCACGCGGCGTTGCGCGACCTGCCACACGCTGGGTGAGGGCGACAAGGTCGGCCCGGATCTCGTGGGGGTGATGGACCGGCGTGAGGAGGCCTGGCTCACGCGCTTCCTGCAGAGCCCGGGCGCGCTCATCGACGCCCAGGATCCGGTGGCGGCGGGCCTGGTGCAGAAGTTCAACGGCGTCCGGATGCCGGATCAGCAGCTCACGGACGCGCAGCGCCAGGAGCTCTTCGCGTACTTCCGGGAGTGCACGGGGAAGGGCGGCTGCAAGGCGCCGGTGTCGGCGAAGCTGGCGAGCGACGCGACGCCCGAGGAGATCGACCGGGGCCAGCGCCTCTTCGAGGGCCTCGAGCCGCTGGCGAAGGGCGGGCCCGCGTGCGTGGGGTGCCATGACGTGCGCGGCCTGGGGCTGGCGGGCGGTGGGACGCTGGCGCGGGAGCTGACGTTCGCCTTCGCGCACCTGGGAGACCGGGGGATGACGCCGGCGCTGGCGAAGCTGGACCAGCCGCTGATGCGGGAGCTGTACGCCCAGGCGCCGCTCACGGAGACGGAGCAGTACGAGCTCAAGGCCTTCCTGGCGCACGTCTCGCGGGATGGGACTCCGCGGCGTCCGGATCGCGACTTCTTCTACCTCGGCGTGGTGGGGCTGTTGGCCGCGCTGGGCTTCATCGGCGTCATCCGGGGGGGCCGAGAGGGCGTGCCGCCCAAGGGTCCCGCCTCGCGAGGTGGTTCATGAGCAGCCTCTTCTTTGGCTATGGGCCCTACGTGGCCCTGCTGGCGTGCGCCGTAGGCCTGGTGCTCCGGCTCCCCGCGGCCTGGCCGCGCATGGTGGAGGCCTGGCGCGGCCCGTGGCAGCCTGGGGCGCTGGCGGTGGCGGTGGGAGCGGGCATCGTCTCCCTGAACCACCTGCTGGGGCTGCTGTTCCGGGAGCCGATGCGGGCCTTCTTCAGGGCGCCGCCGCGCCTCTTCGCCTTCGAGGCGGTGAGCCTCATCGGCGGGATGCTCCTGGCCTGGGGGTTGATCCAGCTGGGCACGCGCCTCGTGCGCCCGGGAGAGGTCTCCCGGAGCCTCCAGGGCGTCTACCTCCTGCTGCTCTTCCAGGTGGCGCAGGGGGTGGCCCTGGCCGTGGGCAAGCGCTGGGGAGCCCTGTGGTCGCTGGACCTTACGGTGCCGTACCTCCGGTCGCTGCTGACCCTGAGCCCGGACGTGGTGCTGATCGAGCAGGCCCCGCTGATGGTGCGCCTGCACGTGCTGGGGGGCTTCGTGTTGATGGCCGTGGCGCCCTTCGTCCAGCCGCGCCACGCCCTCGAGCCGAGGGAGAGGCCGTCCTCGCCGGAGGCCCCCCTGCTCACCTCCCACCGAGAGGCCGCCTCGAAGGCGGAGCCGTGATCATGAGCGCTCGTGTTTCCCTTCTCTCGCTGACCGTGCTGGGGCTCCTCGGGGGATGCAACGGACCGGTGAACAACCAGCAGGGCTACATGCCCGAGCAGCCCGTCGCGTTCTCGCACGCCGTCCACGCGGGCCACTACGAGCTCGACTGCCAGTACTGCCACGTCGGAGCCGAGCGCAGCCGCCACGCGGGCGTCCCGGCGAGCAGCGTGTGCATGAACTGCCACACGCACGTGAAGACGGACTCGCCGGAGATCCAGAAGGTGGCCACCTCGGTGAAGGAGGGCACGCCCCTCGAGTGGGTGCGCGTGCACCGGCTGCCCGACCATGCCTGGTTCAGCCACGCCAACCACGTCACCGCGGGCCTGAAGTGCCAGACCTGCCACGGCCCCGTGGAGCGGATGGTGCGGGTGGAGCAGGTGGAGCCGATGACGATGGGCTGGTGCCTCGACTGCCACCGGAAGACGGCCGAGGCGCAGGTGTCCGCGCCCCCGCCCTCGGCGCCGCGCGCGGGGGAGCTGCTCGCCGTCAGCCTGGCCTCTCCGCCCGTCTCGGCCGCGGAGCCCGGGCCCGCTCATCCTCCCCGGATCCTCCAGCCCCCGACCGACTGCTCCGCCTGCCACCGCTGAGGAACTTCCTCCATGTCCGACATCCATAAGCAGTACTGGCAGAGCCTGAGCCAGCGCTCCGGCGATCCGGCCGTCCTCGAGAAGGCCCACGACGAGTTCCCCGAGGAGCTGCCGGTGGGCACCGCGGCCCGCGCGCCCGACCAGAGCAGCAGACGGGACTTCTTCAAGGTGATGGGCCTGAGCGCCGCGGCGGCGATGACCGCGTGCAACCGGGCTCCGGTGCAGAAGGTCATCCCCTTCGTCGCCCGGCCGGACGAGATCACCCCCGGCCTGGCGCTCTGGTACGCGTCCACCTGCGGTGGGTGCAGCGCGGGCTGCGGGGTGCTGCTCAAGACGCGGGATGGCCGCCCCATCAAGATCGAGGGCAACGAGGAGCACCCGCTCTCCCGGGGCGGAGTCTGCGCCACGGGGCAGGCCTCGGTGCTGTCTCTGTATGACGCAAGCCGTGCGCGGGGCCCGTCCACGGGCGGCGCGGCGACGGGCTGGGCCGAGCTGGACGCGGCGGTGACGGGTGCGCTCCGGAAGGTGGCCGAGCAGGGCCAGGCCATCCGGCTGGTGCTGCCGTGGGTGCTGGGGCCTACCGCCGAGGCCGCGGTGAGGCGCTTCCTGGCCGCGTGGCCCACGGCGCGGGTGGTGCGCTACGACGCGCTCGGGGAGGTGGAGGCGCTCGCGGAGGCGGCGCGCCTCACGCACGGGGTTCGGCGGGTGCCCGGCTACCGCTTCGAGCGGGCGCAGGTCATCGCCAGCTTTGGCGCCGACTTCCTGGGGACGTGGGTGTCCCCCGTGGCCTTCACGCGCCAGTACGCCGAGGCCCGGAACGCGGCGGAGAAGCGGGAGATGGCGCGGCACTGGCAGTTCGAGCCGCTGCTGACGCTCACCGGCGCGAGCGCGGATCGCCGAGTGCCCGTGGCGCCTTCGGAGCTCGTGCCGGCACTCGGAGGGCTGGTGCGCCGGCTCGCCAGCAAGGCGGGGCAGGCCCTCCCGGGGCTGGACGCGCTGCCCGCGCCGAAGGCCGGGGCGGAGAAGCTGGACGAGCTGGCGGAGGCGCTCTGGTCCGCGCGCGAGCGGGGGCTCGTGGTCTGCGGGAGCGAGGACGTGGCCGCGCAGGTGCTCGCCAGCGTGGCGAACGCGCTGCTCGGCAACGAGGGCTCCACCGTGTCACTGGCGGACGGCGTGGCGCTCGATGAGACGGCCCAGTCCTTCGGCACGTTGCTCGAGGAGCTGAAGGCCGGTGGGGTGGGCGCGGTGTTCTTCCATGGCGTCAACCCCGCCTACAGCCACCCGCGGGGGGGCGAGCTCGCGGAGCTGTTGAAGGGCGTGGCGCTCACGGTGGCGACGGCCGATCGGCTCGACGAGACGGCCTCGGTGGCGCGGCACCACGCGCCGGACCACAACCCGCTGGAGTCCTGGGGGGATGCCGAGGCCCGGCGCGGCGTGCTGAGCTTGCGACAGCCCGCGGTGGCTCCGCTGCACGAGACGCGCAGCGCGGTGGAGTCGCTGCTCGCGTGGGCGGGAGCGCCCCAGAGCCACTACGACTTCCTCCGGGCCCGGTGGGAGGCAGAGGTCTTCCCGGGCGTGGGGCCGCAGGTGGGCAGCTTCCAGGACTTCTGGGACGACGCGCTGCGCCGGGGCGTGGTGTCGTTCACGGCGCAGACGCAGGACACCGCGCCGGCGTTCCGGACGGACGGGCTCGGCCAGGCCCTCCGCGGGGTTCCCGCTCCGAGCGGGGAGCTCGAGCTGGTGCTCTACCCGAAGGTGGCGCTGCGGGATGGGGCGCTGGCCAACAACGGCTGGCTCCAGGAGCTGCCGGATCCGATCACCAAGGCCACCTGGGGCAACTACCTCTGCATGGCGCCGTCGCTCGCGGCGAAGCTGGGCCTCCAGGATGGGGGAGTGGTGCAGGTGCGGGTGGGGGACAAGGAGGCGGAGGTGCCGGTGCTCCTCCAGGCGGGCACGCACCCGGAGGCGCTGGGCCTGGCGGTGGGGTACGGCCGCACGAAGGCCGGGCGCGTGGCGGACGGGGTGGGCTCCAACGGCTTTGCCCTGGCGGCGGTGGTGGATGGGCGGGTGCGGCGCACGGTGGGCGGGGTGAAGCTGACGGCCACCACGGACCATCGGCCGCTGGCCCTCACCCAGACGCACTCCTCGATGGAGGGGCGCCCGCTGGTGCGCGAGGCGGAGCTGGCGGCGTTCCTCGCCGACCCACGCGCGGGCAACGAGGAGCCCGAGGGACACGGCGGAGGGCACAAGCTCTCGCTCTGGTCCGGGCACGAGTACCCGGGGCATCGCTGGGGAATGGCGGTGGACCTGAGCTCGTGCACGGGCTGCTCGGCGTGCGTGGTGTCCTGCCAGGCGGAGAACAACATCCCCACGGTGGGCCAGGACGAGGTGCTGCGGGGCCGGGAGATGCACTGGATGCGCATCGACCGGTACTACGCGGGCGAGCCGGACAGCCCGGAGGTGGTGCACCAGCCGATGATGTGCCAGCACTGCGAGAACGCGCCGTGCGAGACGGTATGCCCGGTGCTCGCGACGGTGCACTCCAGCGAGGGCCTCAACCAGCAGGTCTACAACCGGTGCGTGGGCACGCGGTACTGCGCCAACAACTGCCCCACCAAGGTGCGCCGCTTCAACTGGTTCGACTACGAGCATGAGGAGCCGCTGGAGCGGATGGTGCTCAACCCGGACGTGGTGGTGCGCAGCCGAGGCGTGATGGAGAAGTGCTCCCTGTGCGTGCAGCGCATCCAGGAGGGCAAGGCGTCGGCGAAGCGCGAGGGGCGTGAGCTGAAGGATGGAGAGATCCGCACCGCCTGCCAGCAGAGCTGCCCCGCGCAGGCCTTGCACTTCGGGGACCTGAACGATCCGGAGAGCGAGGTGGCGCGGCTGGCGAAGGGCGGGCGCGCGTACCGGCTCCTGAACGAGCTGAACATCGGTCCTGTCATCACCTACCTCACGAAGATCCGGAACACCGGGTCCGGGAGTGGCCATGAGTAACCCGCACGTGTCACCGCTGCGCGTCCCGCTCGTCTCCGAGGAGCGCAGCCTCGGGCAGATCACCGAGGAGATCTGCGCCCCCATGGAGCGCCGGCCGAGCCGGTCCTGGTGGGGGGCCTTCGCCGTCGCCTTCGCCCTGCTCGCGGTGGGGGTGGGGATGGTGGCCTACGAGGTCTCCACGGGCATCGGCGTGTGGGGCCTGAACAAGACGGTGGGCTGGGCGTTCGACATCACCAACTTCGTGTTCTGGGTGGGCATCGGCCACGCGGGCACGCTCATCTCGGCCATCCTCTTCCTCTTCCGGCAGAAGTGGCGCACCAGCATCAACCGCGCGGCCGAGGCGATGACGCTCTTCGCCGTCATGTGCGCGGCGATCTTCCCCGTCATCCACATGGGGCGGCCGTGGCTGTTCTTCTGGGTGTTCCCGTACCCGAACTCGCGCGGCAGCCTGTGGGTGAACTTCCGCTCGCCGCTGCTGTGGGACGTGTTCGCCATCAGCACGTACTTCACCATCTCGCTGGTGTTCTGGTACGTGGGCCTCATCCCGGATCTGGCCACGGTGAGGGACCGGGCCAAGGGCCTGCGCAAGAAGCTCTTCCAGGTGCTCTCGTTCGGGTGGACGGGCTCGCACCGGACGTGGTCCCGCTACGAGACGCTGTACCTGCTGCTGGCCGGGCTGGCGACGCCGCTGGTGCTGTCGGTGCACACCATCGTGTCCATGGACTTCGCCACCTCCGTCATCCCCGGGTGGCACACGACGATCTTCCCGCCGTACTTCGTGGCCGGCGCCGTGTTCTCCGGCTTCGCCATGGTGCTGACGCTGATGATCATCACCCGCAAGGTGCTGGGGCTCGAGCACCTCATCACCATCCGCCACCTGGAGAACATGACGAAGATCATCATCGTCACGGGCGGGCTGGTGTCGCTGGCCTACGCGACGGAGATGTTCACGGCCTGGTACTCGGGCAACCCGTACGAGCGCTTCACGTTCCTCAACCGCGCGTTCGGCCCGTACGCCTGGGCGTACTGGACGATGGTGACGTGCAACGTGGTGTCGCCGCACCTGTTCTGGTTCAAGAAGGTGCGCACCTCGCCCCTGGCCATCTTCGTGATGTCCCTGGTGATCAACGTGGGCATGTGGTTCGAGCGCTTCGTCATCATCGTGACGTCGCTCCACCGCGACTTCCTGCCGTCCAGTTGGTCCATGTACAAGCCCACCGTCATCGAGGTGGGCACGTTCATCGGCACCTTCGGGCTGTTCTTCACGCTGTTCCTGCTGTTCACGCGGGTGCTGCCCATCATCTCCATCGGGGAGGTGAAGAGCGTGCTGGGCTTCGCGAGGGACACCCGCCAGGAGCATGCCCCCAGCGCGCACCCCGCGCCGCACCCCTCACATGACACACCCGCGCAGCAGCCCGTGCCGCAGCCGGCGCTCGCGACCCTGGCGGCCCGAAAGGATGTGCCGGCATGAGCTCCTCCGTCCTCATTGGCTACTTCGACAACGAGGAGAAGATCCTCGACGCCACCCGGGCCGCGCGCCAGGCGGGCTATCCGGTGCATGACGTGTACACGCCCTATGCGGTGCACGGGCTGGACGAGGCCATGGGCCTGCGGGCCTCGCGGCTCACCTACGTGTGCTTCTTCGCGGGGCTGCTGGGCTGCTCGCTGGCCCTGTCGATGGAGCTGTACACCTCCGTGGTGAGCTGGCCGCTCAACGTGGGCGGCAAGCCCTTCAACTCGTTGCCCGCGTTCATCCCCGTGGCCTTCGAGCTGACCGTGCTGTTCGCGGGCCTCCTCACCGTGGCGGCCTTCCTGGGGCGCAGCAAGCTGTTCCCCGGGAGCCGCCGCCTGGCGCTGCCTCGGGTGACGGACGATCGCTTCGCGCTGGTGCTCGGGGCGCGCGAGGGACAGCAGGTCCACGAGGCGGCGGAGGGGATGCTGCGCCGGCATGGCGCGGTGGAGCTGGACTGGAAGGAGGTGCCGTCATGAAGCGGGCCCTGGGAATCGCCGCGGCGCTGCTGGCCGCTGGCTGCGAGCAGGACGTCTCGAAGCCCAACTACGAGTACATGCCGGACATGGTGGGCTCGGTGGCGTACGACAGCTTCGCGCCCAACCCAAACACGCAGGACGGCAAGACGCTGATGACGCCGGCGAAGGGCAGCGTCCCTCGGGGCTTCAAGCCCCTGCACCTCACCGCCGGGCCCGAGGAGGCGGCGCGTGCCGGGCGTGAGCTGAAGAACCCCTACCTGGCCTCCGCCGAGGTGCTGGCGCGCGGGCAGGTGGCCTTCACGCGCTACTGCTCGCCCTGCCATGGCAGCGGTGGGCTCGGGGATGGGCTCGTCACCGCTCGCTTCCCCATCCCGCCTTCGCTCCTGGCGAACCACGCCCAGGGCCTGCCGGATGGGCAGATCTTCCACATCATCACCTATGGGCAGGGGCTGATGCCCGCCCATGGCTCGCAGGTGCTCCCGGAGGACCGGTGGAAGATCGTCCACTTCATCCGGTCGCTCCAGCACCCGGCGCAGACCGTGTCGAAGGAGATGCCATGAACGCCTCGGGGTTTGTCGTCAGTCCGGGTGTCCGCCGAGGCGCCTGGATCGTGGCCGCGCTGGGGCTCGCGGGGTTGGGAGCGGGCCTGGCGCTGGAGCCCACGCGCGCGCTGGCCAGCCTGCTCACGAGCGGCTTCTTCTTCCTGTGCCTGGGGCTGGGCGGGGCGGTGTTCCTCGCGCTGATGTACGTGTCGAATGCGGGCTGGGCCACCGTCTTCAAGCGGATCCCCGAGGCGTTCGCCGCCTACGTGCCCGTGGGCGCGGTGACGATGCTGGCCCTGCTGCCGGGGGTCTCCGCGCTGTACCTCTGGGCGCGGCCGGGGGTGATGGAGCAGGACCCCCTGCTGCACACGAAGCAGGCCTTCCTCAACGTGCCGTTCTTCGCGGTGCGGATGGTGGTGCTGCTGGGCCTGTGGAGCGCGTTCGCGTGGCTGCTGCGGCGCAACTCGCTGCGGCAGGACACGGAGCGGACTCCGGAGCAGACCGGGCGCAACGTGACAGTGTCCGCGATCTTCCTGTGCCTGTTCGCCCTCACGTTCTGCCTGGCGGCCTTCGACTGGCTGATGAGCCTGGAGCCGCACTGGTTCAGCACGATCTTCGGGCTCTACAACATCGCCGGGCTGCTCTCCTCGAGCGTCTGCGCCCTCACGGTGGCGGCCATCCTGCTGCGCCGCTCCGGGGCGATGCCGGCCATCAACCCGAGCCACCTGCACGACCTGGGCAAGCTGATGTTCGGCTTCGCCACGCTGTGGGCCTACCTCTGGTTCTCGCAGTACCTGCTCATCTGGTACTCGAACCTGCCCGAGGAGACCGTGTACTACGTGGCGCGCACGCATGGCGGCTGGACGGTGCCGTTCTACGCGAACCTCGCGATCAACTGGGCGCTGCCCTTCCTGCTGCTGCTGCCGAGGGCGGCCAAGCGGAGCGAGGCGCACCTGCTCCGGGTGGCGGGCCTCCTCCTGGTGGGCCGGTGGCTGGACCTGTACCTGATGGTGGCGCCCGCCAACCTGCCCGAGGGCGCTGGCGTGGGGGTGTACGAGGTGGCTGGGTTCCTGGGGCTGGGCGCGGTGTTCGTGCTGGCGGTGACGCGCGCGGTGCAGGCAGCGCCGCTGGTGCCGCAGGGAGATCCGTACCTGGTGGAGAGCCTGCACCACCACACTTGAGCCACCCACGGTGGGTGGCACTCCAGAGCCTCGTACACGTCATCCGTGCAATCGCTCATCCCCCCGAGCTGCACGGCGCGTGTGCGGGGCTCGGTCTTTCGTGTGGGTGCTCCATGGGGGCTCCTGCCGGTGGTGCCTGGCAGGAACCTGTCTGACAAGTAGACAGGTTGGGCCCGACCGCACCCGGCCAGACCGATGCCTCGAAGGGCTCCGGACAGCTCAGGGGCCCGGATGTGAGGCCAGCCACTCGGTGACGCGCGCGAGGTTCGGCTGATGGCCGATCCCTTGCCAGAACTCCCGCGCCTGCGCCGCCAGGCTCCGTGCGCGTGGGACATCCCGCTTCGTCTCCGCCAGCGCCCGGGCCAGAGCGAACTGCACGTCGGCCCGATCCTCCACCGAGGCCAGCGTCAGGGCCCGCTCGAGCAGGGGGACAGCTTCGGCGGGTTTGCCGAGGGTGAGCTGGAGCTCGCCCAGCCCCAGCAGCGATGCGGCGAGCTTGGGGGGCGTAGGGCCCAGGGCCTTCTCCTGCAGGGCCAGCGCGCGCTCGTGCCGCTGCCGTGCCTCGTCGAACCTGCCCAGATCCCGGAGCACGGCTCCCAGGCCGTTGAGGATTTGGGCCACGAAGGGGTTCTCGGGCCCCAGCGACTTCTCGCGCAAGGCGAGGGCACGCTCGTGAGTCTTTCGCGCCTCCTCATCGTGGCCCAGTGCCCAGAGCGTCTTGCCCAGGCCCATGAGGGTACTGTCGTTCAGGGGATCGTCGGGGCCCACCGCCTTCTCCCGTAGCGCCAGCGCGCGCTCATAGTCCTGCCGCGCCTCCTCGTAGCGGCCCAGGGCAAAGAGCGCATGGCCCCGGTTGACGAGGGAGAAGGCATTGGCCGGATGCTCGGGCCCGAGGACCTTCTCCCGCAGCGCCAGCGCACGCGCGTTCGCCTCTCTGGCCTCCTCGTAGCGGCCCAGCCCCAGCAGCGCACGGCCCAGGTTGGTGAGGGAGAGGGTGGTGTAGGGATTCTCGGGGCCCAGGAGCTTCTCGCGCAGGGCCAGCGCGCGTTCGTGCCGCTGCCGCGCCTCCTCGTACCTGTCCAGGTAATGGAGCGCGTTGCCCAGGGTGTTATCCGCGTCTGCTCGGATCAGCGGATCGTCGGCCAGCGCCACCGCCGTCTCCAACGCCAGCGACAGGTGCAACGCCTCCTCGTAGCGGCCCTGCCGGGAGCCGAGGATGAAGAGGACCTGGCTCCAGGCCCTGGCCACGAGCTGCGAGTCCTTGCCCCGCGCGGCCACGAGGATGGCCCGCTGCGCCAGCTCCTTGGCGCCCTCGTAGTCGCCGCCAGGCTCCTTCAGCTCCGACAGCAGGTAGAGGACACGCGCCTGCAGCGGCGCGAAGGGCACCGCCTCTGCCTCTTTCAGCAGCGCCTCGCCCATGGCCACCCCGGCCGGGTACTTGCCCGCCTCGTACAAGGCCTCCAGCCGATCCGCCTGCTCCTGCAGGGCGTCCACCCGCGCCCGCAGCCCGGGCTCCTCTGGCGGAGGCACCGCCGCCGTGAGCGCCTGGGCATCCGCGCAGTACTCCAGCATCGGCAGGGCCTGCACCGCCTGCACGGCCTGCCCCACGAGCCCCGCGTCCGGGCCGCTCGCCAGCAGCTCCGTCAGCGCTCGCAGCCGGCTGCGCCGCCGCTCCAGGCAGGACTCCTGCAGCACCGCCAGGTTGCGCGGCTGGGCGCCCTGGAGCTGGCCCGAGGCCTCACACACCTCGGTCCGCATCCTCACCCACGTGCTCGCGTACCCGTCCAGCAGGGCCGCCACGCGCTGGTAGGTGTCCGGCGCGTACGGCACCCCTGTGCCCAGCAGCGCCTGCTTCACCTTCGCCTTCGTCGGTGCATCCCAGATGCCCGTCAGGCGCCGCTCCAGCTGTTTGCATCCAGGGGCCCGCGCCTGCCGGCCCACCCAGCCCCAACCCGCGAGCACCCCCAGGGCCACCGCCACCGAGGCCAGCGCCACCGTGCGCCTCCGGGCCCTCCGCTTCACCTCCGGGTCGTCCGCGAGCGCCGCCAGCAGCTCCTCCATGGAGGCGGGGCGCTGGGAGGGATTGGCCCGAAGGCCCCTCAGCACCGTGCGAGCCACCCACGCCGGCACTTCGGACGAGGGCGGGGGCGTGGGTGCCTTGCCTTCCTCGTGGGCCCGCAGCAGCTCCTCGAGCGTCTTGCCGGGGAAGGGGAGCTGTCCGTAGAGCGCCTCGTAGAGCGCCGCGCAGAAGGAGAACACATCCGTGTGCACGTCGGCCGCGTGTCCAGGGAGCAGCAGCTCCGGCGCCATGTAGCGGGGAGTCCCCACGAGCGAGCCCGCGACGGTGAGGCCTTCCGGGAGGGCGCTCGCGTCGGGCGGTAGAGGCTGCGCGGCGGGTTCCGAGGCGGCCCCGCCCTGGACGGCCACCATGGGCCGGGTGCGCGCCAGCCCGAAGTCCGTCACCCGCGCGCGCCCGTCCTTGCCGATCAGCACGTTGTCCGGCTTGAAGTCGCGGTGGATCAGCCCGGCCGCGTGCGCCGCCGCCAGCCCTCGCCCGGCCTCCAGGTACGCCTGCAGCACCTGCCTCCACGGACGCGGCTGCCGGGCACGCCACTGGCGCAGCGTCTGCCCCTCCACGTACTCCATGGCGATGAAGAGGGAGCCGTCCTCCAGGGTCCCCGAGTCGTACACAGCCACCACGTTCGGGTGGCTCAGCCGCGCCATGGCCTGGGCCTCGCGCGCCAGGCGGGCCCGCTCGTCTCCGCTGCCGCTGGAGCCGCCCCTCCGGGGGCGCAGCAGCTTGAGCGCCACGCGGCGATCCAGCCGGGGATCATAGGCCGCCAACACCAGCCCCATGCCGCCCTGACCCAGGAAGTCCAGCACCGTGTAGCGGCCCGCCAGGGTGCGGCCCGGCGCCAGCTCCGCGGGGAGGACGTCCCTGGGCGCCGAGGGCCAGGTGGGCGCCTCACCAGGTCCGGGCGCGGGCGGGAGGTGGGGACGCAGCTGGGTGGTATCGAGCCCCTCCGTGCCGAGGGTGGGCGCCGCCCGCTTCGTGGAATCACTCATGCAAACCGTTCCGAAGTGTAGCAGGAACGTCTCGCCTCGTGAGCGCGCCCCAGGGCCTCTATGCTGGGGGGATGAGACGGTTCTATGCGGTGGCTTGCGTCGTGGCCGTGCTGGGGCTCTCCGGGTGTGGGGAAGCCGAGTCCCCGTGTCCCTTCTCGGAGATCCCGGACCTCATCCCCATGCAGGGGCTCCTCGTGGCCGGTACACCCGAGCGCCTGTCCGTCATGCCCTTCGCCATCGCCGGGTGTACGACCGGGGATCGCTCGCAGCTCTTCTCCGTCTCCGCCGAGGTCTCCGGCCCCGATCTGATGCCCCTGCCGAGCGAGGCCATGCTCGGCCAGCCGGGCCAGCCCGCCACCGTCGACTTCACCCCCGTGCAGCCCGGCGATCACCACGTCCTGGTGGCGTTCAACAACGTGGGCTTGGTCCACCAGCACGAGCTCCGCGCCGCGGTCGATCAGTCCGCCGGAGTGGTCCCGCTCCCGTTGCCGAAGCCTTGCGACTCACTGGAGCGCACCCTTCAGGGCACCTGGATCTGTGATCAATCCGTGATCCGGGGGGGCACCGTGGAGGCGCAGTTCACCACGGCTCGGCTGGCGGTCGCCGGGGACATCGTCTGGGTGGTGGACAGGACGAGCGTCAGGCGCTTCGTCGACACGGGGCGGGAGCTGGCGCTCACCGCCTCCGCCACGCACTCGCAGGAAGATCCGCTGTTCCTGCTGCCTTCCGCCGAGGAGGTGGTGGTGCTGCACCGCTCCTCCGTCCTTCAGAGGTTCGTCTTCGATGGCCAGGGGCAGCTGGTCTCCACGGGGACCTCACCTTGGGACGCGCCCTTGTTGGTGAGCGAGCACCCCTTCGTGCCCTCGGCGCTCCTGCTCCGCGAGGGCAATCGGCTGGCCGTCGTGAGCCACAACCGCTTCTTCGAGTCTTCCGGCGCGCTCTACGCCCGGCTGTGTTCGTACCAGCTCGTCTCCGAGGTCTTCGTGCGGACCTCCGAGGACTGCCAGACGGTCCCTGGCAGCACGGTGGGCTTCGAGGCCAACGTCCTGTGGATGGCGGGAGACGACTCCCGCTTCGGTGGCGACACCCGCTTCCTTCACCGGTGGGTGTGGACGGAAGGGAAGCTCGTGGATCAGGCCCAGCTGCATCTGGGCACCGAACTCGAGCTCCAGGGCCGCTCGATCAAGCGCACCTCCGCCGTTCCCGTGGTCGGCAGCCTCCCCGGTGTGACGCCTTCTCGTCACGCCGCGGTGGCCTGGTCCGCCGAGCGGCGAAAGCTCCTCCTCCAGTACCTGGGCGAGGACATCGCCTTTCCCGTGGCCTCCTCCACGCTCCTGTGGGCGCCGACCTCGTCGAAAGCCCAGGTCCGGCCTCCCTTCCCCTGAGCTTCCAGGCGTGGCCGCGACATCCTGGGTCGGATGCGGGACCGCATCTGTCAGGTAGGGCAGGCAGGTTTTCGAGGACGTACATCCGGGTGACGCACCCGGTCATTCCATGGCCCGGGAGGGCTGGAATTGTTGGAGTGGCTAACACTCGTGGCAAGCTGAGGGGTGGCGCGTGCCCCGCGCATTCGAGTCAGAGAGGGCTCCGGCGCGGCTCCGCCCGCGCCCAGCCAGCAGGCCTTGCTCCCATCGTAGGAAGAAGACGACATGACCGAAGCCACACCGCTCGCCAGCCCGCCGGTCGCGGCCCCCCGACGCGCGAGCCCTCTGCGATCCCCACTCGCGCTGGCGCGTCCGCTGGTGCTTGCCTCGCTGCTGATCGGCGCCAGCGCGCTCGCGCAGCCCCAGGTGCTGCCCAAGCTCGAGCTGGAGCGCCTCACGCTCAACCCGAATGGCGCCGGCTCGCTGCTGGTCGGCACCGGTGAGGTGCTGAGCGCGGGCGGCTACCGCTTCTCCTTCACCGGGCACTACCAGCATGATCCGCTCGCGCTGTTCCGCGACGGGGTGAAGCAGGGCTCGCTGGTGAAGGGCCGCATCACCGGCCACCTGGCGGCTGCCTACGGCCTCTTCAACTGGCTGGAGCTCTCGGCCCAGGTGCCCGTGCTGCTGACGCAGAGCGGGGATGACCTGACGCAGTTCATCCCGGAGAAGCCCTCGACGGGCCCGGGGCTCGGTACACCCTACGTCGGGGTCCGGCTGGGGCTGCTGTCCCAGGAGGACGAGAAGCCCGTGGATCTGTCGCTGGGCGCGCAGGTGGGCCTGCCGGTGGGCAGCGCCACGGCGCTGGCGAAGGACGGCTCTCCGCGCATCATCCCCAGCCTGATGGTGGGCCGGCGGTTCGGCTCGCTGCGGGCCGCGCTGGATGCGGGCGTGGTGGTGCGCTCGGTCTCCGCTCTGGTGGACGACTTCAACATCCAGGACGAGGTGGGCAGCGAGCTGCGCCTGGGCGGTGTGCTGGCCACCACGGGCGAGGGCATCCGCGGCGAGCTGAACCTCATCGGCTCCGTTCCCTTCTCGCGCACGGGCGGCACCGTGGAGGCGCTGGCGGGCGCGAGGATGCCGGTGAGCTCGAAGCTCGAGGCCTATGGGCTGGCGGGCGTGGCCGTGGGCGAGGCACCCGGCACTCCCACCTTCCGCGCGCTGCTGGGCGTGGCCTACGGGCACACGCCGCCCCGGTGCGTGGCCGGCGGCAAGCACACGCCCGAGCAGTGCCCCGAGCTGGATGACGACAATGATGGCGTGAAGAACTCCCTCGACACGTGCCAGGGCCAGAGCGGCCGGGTGGATGCGCAGGGCTGCCCGGTGAAGGACTCGGACGGCGACGGCGTGTTCGATCCGGACGACAGGTGCGTGTCGGTGCCAGGCCTGGCGCAGTTCCAGGGCTGCCCGGACACGGACAAGGACGGCATCGAGGACTCGGCGGACAAGTGCCCGCAGGTGCCCGGCGTGGCGCAGTTCCAGGGCTGCCCGGACACGGACAAGGATGGAATCGAGGACTCGGCGGACAAGTGCCCGCAGGTGCCCGGCGTGGCGCAGTTCCAGGGCTGCCCGGACACGGACAAGGACGGCTTCGAGGACTCGGTGGACGCCTGCCCGGCCGAGCCCGGCATCGCCGAGCTGAAGGGCTGCCCGGCCAAGGACACGGACGGCGACACGCTGCCGGATCACCGCGACAACTGCCCGACGGAGGCAGGCCCGGTGGATAACCAGGGCTGCCCGGTGCAGGAGAAGCAGATCGTCTCCATCCAGAAGGACCGCATCGAGATCAAGGACAAGGTCTACTTCGACACCAACAAGACGACGATCCAGAAGCGCAGCTTCAAGCTGCTGGATCAGGTGGCGAAGGTCATCCTCGAGCACCCGGAGCTGGAGAAGGTCTGGATCGAGGGCCACACGGACGAGCGCGGCAGCAACCTGTACAACGCCGAGCTGTCCCAGCGCCGCGCGGAGTCGGTGCGCGAGTACCTCATCAAGAAGGGTGTGGCGCCGCAGCGCCTGGAGGCGAGGGGCATGGGCCGTACGCTGCCCGTCGCGCCGAACACCACGGAGAAGGGCCGGGCGGCCAACCGCCGGGTCGAATTCCTCACCACGCCGCGCGAGGGCGCGCAGCAGTAGGCGCGGGGACAACACACATGAAGAACGCATCCTCGAGGAACTTCATCCGCACCGCGCTGCTCGCGGTGGTCATGTGCGCGCTGCCGGCCCTGGCCGGTGAGGACGTGTACGGTGTCGGCAACGGGGCCGATGGGTCGATCACCGTGGGCTCGGGCAACGTCATCATCAACCGCCACGCCACGCTCAGGAATGCGGTGGCCGCGGGGGCCACCTCCATCGTGGTCACGCCGGTCACCGTTCCGCCTGCACCCGCGTGGTCCATCGCGGCGGGGGATCTGGTGATGATCCTCCAGAGCACCGGCATCCAGCCCGAGCCCGTCTCGGGCACCGCCGGTCCCATCGATCTCTCCAATGATCCAGTGGGGCGCTTCGAGCTCGCGAAGGTCGCCTCGGTGGTCAGCAATACGCTGACCCTGACGCAGCCGCTGCTCTACTCCTACCCGGCCAACGTCACCCAGGTCGTCCGGGTGCCGCAGTACATCAACGTCACGGTGAACGGGAGCGGCAGCATCCTGCCTCGCCCGTGGGACGGGCTTACCGGTGGCGTCATCGCCTTCCTCGCGACGGGGACGGTGACCGTCAGCACCAACATCGACTCCACGAGCAAGGGCTTCCGGGGTGGGCAGGCCACGCGGGATACCTCCGGCGCCACGAGCTGCTCGAGCCTGGATCAGCCTCCCAACATGGGCGCGCGGAAGGGCGAGGGCATCGTCTGGTCGAAGTACGATCCAGTCTGGGCGACAGGGTACGGACGCCTGGCGAATGGCGCGGGCGGCGGCGTGTGCTTGAAGTCCGGCGGCGGCGGTGGCGGCAACGGTGGCGCCGGAGGGGATGGCGGCTTCAGCCAGGACGGTACCCGGTCCGTGGGCGGTCAGGGTGGCACGGCGCTGATCTATTCGCCGGTCACGCGGCTGATCCAGGGAGGTGGCGGAGCGCCGGGCCACATCACGGGTGGGTCGACCGCGGCGGGCGGGCAGGGCGGAGGCGTCCTCTTCATTCGCGCGAACCGGCTCGAAGCGACGGGTACCATCCTGGCCGACGGCTTCTTCTCGGCCGACAACGCCACGGGGGATGGGGCGGGCGGTGGCGGCGCGGGTGGCACCATCCACATGCGCTTCACCGGGGTCGCGAACTGCAACCCCGTGCGAGTTCACGCCGTGGGCGGTAAGGGCGGGAGCACGACGGCCGTGAGCAATGCCGGCCCGGGTGGTGGCGGTGGTGGTGGCCGGATCCTCTTCCAGGCCTGCCCCGGCAGCACGTGTGTGCTGCCCAGCTCTTCCGTCAATGGTGGCCTGGGAGGCGTGACGTTCGACGGAGTGTCCTACGGCGCGTCGCCGGGTGCGAACGGTGTCCTCACCGTTCTCCCGGGCTGCTACTCGCCGCTGACCGCGCCGGTGGTGCTGACACCGGCCGACGGCTCCAGCACCAACGACTCCACGCCGACCTACTCCGGCACGCTCCTGCCGCCCTTCCCGGTGGGCACGGAGGTCGTCATCTACGTGGATGGCGTCGAGGTGGGGCGGGTGACTCCCGATGCCGCGGGCAACTGGACGTTCACGCAGCCCACGAACCTGAGCGAGGGGCCCCACGCGGTATACGCCGTGTCGATCAACACGGCTCAGGGGCTCCAGAGCACCCCGAGCAACACCAACACGTTCACGGTGGACACCACTCCCCCGGCCCCGCCGGTGGTGCTCACGCCGCCCAACGGCTCGATCATCAATGACAACACGCCGACGTACACGGGCACGGCGGAGGCCAACAGCACCGTCATGGTGATCGTGGATGGGGTGGTGGTGGGGATCACCACGGCCGACGCCTCGGGCGCCTGGAGCTTCACGGCCCCGGCTGCGCTGGCGGATGGCCCGCACACGGTGAGGGCTACCGCGACCGATACGGCCGGCAACACCAGCGCGCCGTCGAATACCAACACCTTCACGGTGGACACCGCTCCCCCCGCCGTGCCGGTGGTGCTCACGCCGGCCAACGGCTCGACCACCAGCGACAACACGCCGACGTACACGGGCACGGCGGAGGCCGGCAGCACCGTCACCGTCATTGTGGATGGGGTGGTGGTGGGCACCACGACGGCCAACGCCTCTGGGGCCTGGAGCTTCACGCCCCCGGCTGCACTGGCGGACGGGACTCACTCGGTGAATGCCACGGCGACCGATGCCGTGGGCAATACCAGCGCGCAGTCGAACACCAACACCTTCACGGTGGACACCACGCCTCCAGCTGCCCCGGTGGTGCTCACCCCCGCCAACGGCTCGACCACCAACGACAACACGCCGACGTACACGGGCACGGCGGAGGCCGGCAGCACCGTCACGGTGATCGTGGATGGGGTGGTGGTGGGGACGACAGTGGCCAGCGCCTCGGGGACCTGGAGCTTCACGCCCCCAACTGCACTGGCGGACGGGTCGCACACGGTGAGGGCCACCGCGACCGATGCGGCCGGCAACACCAGTGCGCAGTCGAACACCAACACGTTCACAGTGGACACCACGCCCCCGGCTGCTCCGGTGGTGCTCACCCCCGCCAATGGCTCGACCACCAACGACAACACGCCGACGTACAGCGGTACGGCGGAGGCCGGCAGCACCGTTACGGTGATCGTGGATGGGGTGGTGGTGGGGACGACGGTGGCCAATGCCTCGGGCTCCTGGAGCTTCACGCCTGGGGCTGCGCTGGCAGATGGCCCTCACACGGTGAAGGCCACGGCGACCGATGCCGTGGGCAATACCAGCGCGCAGTCGAACACCAACACGTTCACGGTGGACACCACGCCTCCGGCCGCCCCGGTGGTGCTCACCCCCGCCAACGGCTCGGTCACCAGCGACAACACGCCGACGTACACGGGCACGGCGGAGGCCGGCAGCACCGTCACGGTCATTGTGGACGGGACGCCGGTCGGGACGACGGTGGCCAATGCCTCGGGCGCCTGGAGCTTCACGCCCGCGACTGCGCTGGCGGACGGTCCGCACACGGTGAAGGCCACCGCGACCGATGCCGTGGGCAATACCGGCGCAGAGTCCAACACCAACACGTTCACGGTGGACACCACGCCCCCGGCTGCCCCGGTGGTGCTCACGCCGGCCAACGGGTCGACCACCAACGACAACACGCCCACGTACACGGGCACAGCAGAGGCGGGCAGCACGGTCACGGTGATCGTGGATGGGGTGGTGGTGGGAACGACAGTGGCCAGCGCCTCGGGAACCTGGAGCTTCACGCCCCCGGCGGCCCTGGCGGACGGTCCGCACACGGTGAGGGCCACGGCGACCGACGCGGCCGGCAACACCAGCGCGCAGTCGAATACCAATACCTTCACGGTGGACACCACGCCTCCGGCCGCGCCCGTGGTGCTGACGCCGGCCAACGGGTCGACCACCAGCGACAACACGCCGACGTACACGGGTACGGCGGAGGCCGGCAGCACCGTCACGGTCATTGTGGACGGGACGCCGGTGGGGACGACGGTGGCCAGCGCCTCGGGAACCTGGAACTTCACGCCCCCGGCTGCACTCGCGGATGGCCCTCACACGGTGAAGGCCACGGCGACCGATGCCGTGGGCAATACCAGCGCGCAGTCGAACACCAACACCTTCACGGTGGACACCACTCCTCCGGCCGCGCCCGTGGTGCTGACGCCGGCCAACGGCTCGACCACCAACGACAACACGCCGACGTACACGGGTACGGCGGAGGCCGGCAGCACCGTCACCGTCATTGTGGATGGGGCGGTGGTGGGGACGACAGTGGCCAGCGCCTCGGGGACTTGGAGCTTCACCCCTGTGGTGCCGCTGGCGGATGGTCCGCACGCGGTGAAGGCCACGGCGACCGATGCCGTGGGCAACACCAGCGTGGAGTCGAACACCAACACCTTCACGGTGGACACCACGGCTCCGGCCGCTCCGGTCGTGACGGCGCCTGCCAACGGCTCGATCACCAACGACAACACGCCGACGTACACGGGTACGGCGGAGGCCGGCAGCACCGTCACGGTCATTGTGGACGGCACGCCGGTGGGGACGACAGTGGCCAGCGCCTCGGGGACGTGGAGCTTCACCCCTGTGGTGCCGCTGGCGGACGGTCCTCACGCGGTGAAGGCCACGGCGACGGACGCGGTGGGCAACACCAGCCTCGACTCCAACACCAACATCTTCACGGTGGACACCATCGCTCCCGCGGCTCCGGTGGTCCTCACCCCGGCCAATGGCTCGGTCACCAATGACAACACGCCGACCTACAGCGGCACGGCGGAGGCGAACAGCACCGTCACCGTGATTGTGGATGGGGCGGTGGTGGGCACCACCACGGCCAGTGCCTCGGGGACCTGGAGCTTCACGCCCCCGGCTGCGCTGGCGGACGGTCCGCACACGGTGAAGGCCACGGCGACCGATGCGGCCAACAACACCAGTGCGGAGTCCAACACCAACGCCTTCACGGTGGACACCACACCTCCAGCCGCTCCGGTGGTGTTGACGCCCGCCAGCGGCTCGACCACCAACGACAACACGCCGACGTACACGGGTACGGCGGAGGCGAACAGCACTGTCACCGTGAACGTGGATGGGACGCCCGTCGGGACGACGGTGGCCAGCGCCTCGGGGACCTGGAGCTTCACCCCCGCGGCTGCGCTGGCGGATGGTCCGCATACGGTGAAGGCCACGGCGACCGATGCGGCCAACAACACCAGCGTGGAGTCGAATACCAACACCTTCACGGTGGACACCACGGCCCCGGCCGCTCCGGTCGTGACGGCGCCTGCTAACGGCTCGACCACCAATGACAACACGCCGACCTACACGGGCACGGCAGAGGCGGGCAGCACCGTCACCGTGATTGTGGATGGGACGCCGGTCGGGACGACGGTGGCCAGCGCCTCGGGGACGTGGAGCTTCACCCCCGTGGTGCCGCTGGCGGACGGTCCGCACGCGGTGAAGGCCACGGCGACGGACGCGGTGGGCAATACCAGCCTCGACTCCAACACCAACACGTTCATGGTCGATACGGGGGGACCGGCGGCTCCAGTCGTCACCACCCCGGCCAATGCGTCGATCACCAATGACAACACGCCGACCTACAGCGGTACGGCGGAGGCGGGCAGCACCGTCACGGTGATCGTGGACGGCACGCCAGTGGGCACCACCACGGCCAACGGCTCGGGCGCCTGGAGCTTCACGCCCACGGCGGCCCTGGCGGACGGTCCGCATGCGGTGAAGGCCACCGCGACGGATACCGTGGGCAACACCGGGCCTGAGTCCAACATCAACACCTTCACAGTGGACACGGCGCCTCCCGCCGCTCCGGTCGTGACGGCTCCCGCCAACGGCTCGACGACCAACGACAACACGCCGACCTACAGCGGCACGGCGGAGGCGGGCAGCACCGTCACGGTGATCGTGGACGGCACGCCGGTAGGCACCACCACGGCCAACGGCTCGGGCGCCTGGAGCTTCACGCCTGTGGCTGCGCTGGCGGACGGTCCCCACACGGTGAAGGCCACCGCGACCGATGCGGCCAACAACACCAGCGCGGAGTCCAACACCAACACCTTCACGGTGGACACCACGGCCCCGGCTGCGCCGGTGGTGCTGACGCCGGCCAATGGCTCGACGATCAACGACAACACGCCGACCTACAGCGGTACGGCGGAGCCAGGCAGCACCGTCACCGTCATCGTGGATGGCTCGGCAGTGGGCACCGCCACGGCTGACGGCTCGGGCGCCTGGAGCTTCACGCCCACGGCGGGCCTGACGAACGGCCTCCACACGGTGAAGGCCACGGCGACCGACGCGGTGGGCAACACCAGCCCCGAGTCCAACACCAACACCTTCACGGTGGACACGGACGTTCCCGCGGCTCCAGTGGTGCTGACGCCGGCCAACGGCACGATCACCAACGACAACACGCCGACCTACAGCGGCACGGCGGAGGCGGGCAGCACCGTCACCGTCTTCGTGGACGGCACGTCGGTGGGCACCACCACGGCCAACGCCTCGGGCGCCTGGAGCCTCACTCCGGCCACGGCTCTGGCGGACGGTCCTCACGCGGTGAAGGCCACCGCGATGGATGCCGTGGGCAACACCAGCCCGGATTCCAGCACCAACACCTTCACGGTGGACACCACGGCCCCGGCCGCTCCGGTTGTGCTGACGCCCGCCAACGGCTCGACCACCAACGACAACACGCCGACCTATACGGGCACGGCGGAGGCGGGCAGCACCGTCACTGTCATCGTGGACGGCACGCCGGTGGGCACCACCACGGCGAATGCCTCGGGTGCCTGGAGCCTCACTCCGGCCACGGCCCTGGTGGATGGCCCTCACGCGGTGAAGGCCACGGCGACGGACGCCGCGAACAACGCCAGCGCGGAGTCGAACACCAACACCTTCACGGTGGACACCACGGCCCCGGCCGCTCCGGTCGTGCTGGCCCCGGCGGATGGCTCGACCATCCCCGACAACACGCCGACCTACACGGGCACGGCGGAGGCGGGCAGCACCGTCACTGTTATCGTGGACGGAGTCGTGGCCGGGACCACCACGGCCAACGCTTCGGGCGCCTGGAGCTTCACGCCCACGGCGGGCCTGCCGAATGGTCCCCACACGGTGAAGGCCACGGCGACGGACGCGGTGGGCAACGTCAGCCCCGAGTCCAACACCAACACCTTCACGGTGGATGCCACGATCCCGCCGGCGCCCGTCGTCCTCACTCCGGCGAACAACTCGGTGACGAATGACACCACGCCTGTCATCACCGGCACCGCCGAGGCCAACGCTACGGTGACCCTCTTCCTGGGCTCGCAGCAGCTCGGCACCACCACGGCGAGCGCCTCGGGCTCCTGGAGCTTCACGCCCACCACGCCGCTGGCCGAGGGCCCATACGACGTCAGCGCCGTGGCCACCAACGCCGTGGGCAACACCAGCGAGCGCTCCAACACGAACCGCTTCACCATCGACGCCACACCGCCCGCCGCTCCGGTGATCACCACCCCCGTGAATGACTCGGTGCTGAGCAACAACCGGCCGGTCATCTCTGGCACCGCCGAGCCGAACAGCACGGTGACGGTGACGCTCAACGGCAACGCCGTGGGCACTGCCACCACGAGCGCCACGGGCAGCTGGAGCCTCACGCCTGCCACGGCGCTGGCCGATGGCCCCTACACCGCGGTCGCCACGGCCACGGATGTCGCGGGCAACACCAGCAGCCCGTCCAGCTCCGTGCGCTTCGTCATCGACACGACGCCGCCGGACACCACCATCGTCTCCGGGCCCGAGAGCGAGACCCAAAACCCGGACGCCACGTTCGACTTCAGCTCCAACGAGTCAGGCGTGACGTACGAGTGCCGCCTCGACGGCGCCGCGTTCACGGCGTGCTCGGACCCGGTCACCTTCGAGGGAGTTGCCGAGGGCAATCACACCCTCGAGGTGCGGGCCAAGGACTCCGCGGGCAACGTGGATCCGACTCCCGCCTCGGCCACCTGGGCCTACCATCCGCCGCCGTCCGACTGGGCGCTGCTGGGCAACGGCGTGGGCTGCGCGTCCACGGGCGGCAATCCCTCGTCGCTGGCGATGATGGTCCTGGGAGTGCTCTCGGTGGTGCTGGCTCGGAGGCGCCGGCAGTAGGCCGCGCTACCAGGAGCCTGGGACACAGAGGCGCCGCCCGTCCGGGGCGCCTCGCCACGCGGCCCGCCAGAACCGGTCTGGTTGTGAGCCTGTCGAAAAAGGGGGGGTAGGACGCGGAGGGTAGGGAGCAAAAGGATCGACTTGATGGGTATGGCGTGGTTGTAAGGGAGGGGTGAAAGCGAGCAGCGAGAAGAAGCGGCGA